>TARA_B110000438_G_scaffold73064_1_pt1 | contig 39559 bp, 38 predicted proteins | sample TARA_B110000438 | Tara Oceans TARA_B110000438 (sample SAMEA4398413) | marine metagenome | biome: Polar Biome; feature: [MES] marine water layer (ENVO:01000295) within the mesopelagic zone...; material: water (ENVO:00002006), including particulate matter (ENVO:01000060) such as...... | reverse complement strand
TCAAAGATGCAGAAAAGGTGGAGTTAGCCTTACAAGAATTATGTAAAGAGGTTTCTGAAAGTATAGGTCAAATGGGACGTTCAGCACGTACAATAACAATAAAATTACGTTGGTCCGATTTCAAAACAATCACACGTCAAAGAACAGTCCCTGGTGAAATAAATAAATCACAAGACATCTATAAAGTAGCTAAATCTCTGCTTTATGAGAATTGGAAACCGGGAAAACCAATACGTCTTCTTGGAGTTGCTGCAAGTCGTCTAGGTGTTTCGGATCAACAAAAGTTACAGTTAGAATTCGAATAAGCTTTTTTGCTTACTATCATTTTTTGGAGTTATTTTTGTTGGCTCTTCCTCTTTTTCTTCAACCTTCAAAGCTCTATATTCTAATGTTACAACCTCTTTCTTTTGTCTGAATTGTTGTGACTCTTCCATAATTGCAGATATTCGTTTATCTTTTTTCTCAATACCCATCAAAATAGCTAATTCATTATCATTTAAATCTAATTTACCCGTAATTTTAGCAGCCTTTGATAAATCTCCTCTGCAAACAGTAGAAATAACGGCCAGTTGATCCATTTTTGATTCTTTAATGGATAGATGTGTTGCTCCTCCAATTTTTTTGGCTAGGGAATTACGATAAGCCCGTTGAAAGCGACTCGCCCCCATCTTTCGAATCCACGAAGGGAATTGTATTCGTCTTCCACTTGTTGGATGAGATTTGGACAAGGCTACACCACTGGACATCATTTCCGAAGCATACCCCCAAAGTCCATAATTTTGTGTCCTGGAAACTCGAGCTAACAGTAAATCGGCGTATGCTACTCTGTCGTATGCTCTTTCAATATCATTAGGATGCTTGTATACAATAGGAATATTGTCACTAATCCATGTAGCAACATCTCTTGGTTGTTCATGTAAATCAAAGATGGCTCTCCGAGGATCATCATAATTATCACTGTTGAAAATTATGTTGAGTGCATCGAACATTTCACTTTCTCTATCTCTTGAGTCTAATTTTTCATAATCTTCTTTATCTATTATTTTATTACCTTCTGAGATAGATTGTAAGTCATTGATGGCACCCCTAAGATCACCTTTAGCAGCTTCGGCCATTGCCGTAATAGTTTCTTCTTCGACTGTTAAGTTCTCTTTTTCACAGACTTTATTCAATACCATTTTAACCGAAACTGCCGATGGTTTTTGAAATTTTAAGGTAAGGGCTAATCTCTTAATTTTGGCACCAGTTCCTTTTGTGAGATTGTACAAATCATTTACAGTAATAATTACGGGTTGCTTTGTCATTTCTAATGTTTTAGAGATTGCTTTCTTACCTCCCCTATCACTATAATTTTTTGTTTTATTTTTGGATTGTTGAGCTCTTTCATATAGATTATCGGCTTCATCTAATAATATTAAATTCCTATCTGAAAGTCCGTTAACTCCGAAAGTCTGGAACAAACCAGCTCTAAGTGCAGTTCCTTCAATAACATTTCCAGAACGAGCATCTGAAGCGTTTAGTTCGATTAATTCCCATCCCATGTCTTTAGCTAATGCAATTGCAGCTGAAGTTTTACCACATCCTGGAGGTCCAGACAAGATGACTCCTTTTTTAGTCATTCGTTCACCCCAGTTACTAGCCCAATTTTGTAATTGGCTAATAGTTTTTGTGTTACCTATAACATCCGAAAGACTGTTTGGTCTATATTTTTCAGCCCAAGATTCCATTATTCACCTAATTTCATAGTAAAATGCAATTTTTGGTATTTTAGTATAGATTTTGCATTTCTTGATATTGTCCAAAAAATAATTAAAATACATACTGCTGAAGTTCCCATTACAGTCGCAAATGAACTTCTAAATTCACTACTTTCAGGTAGTTGAAACACTGAAATATTCCAATCTCCATTGCCTAGATAAATAATTGTAGAGCATACTCCAAAAGCTAATAAACCAGAAAAAAGGAGTGATCGGCTCTTTGTTCTTCCATAAAGTTGTACAATTGGAGAGATTAAAGTTAGGAATAAACCAATACCTAAAAGAGTGAAAAACAAGCTCATGTACGTAGTTTGATAATAATTTAATGAGGTTATAGGTATTGTTCCATTTATCATGGCTTCAGCCATTGTGAATAAAGGAGCATATGTGGCTAATCCTGCTGCGATAAAGACAACCTTTGCTAAAAGTAATAATGTTTGAGAATTTCTACTATTTACACCTAATTTTTCAAGTTTCTTATAAGTTCGTTTTAATATTAACCACGAAATTACTGTAGTCATACCAATAAGAGGCATAAACATAGCCGAAATGAACATAATTCCAGCCAGTATCTTACCAATCATGGCAAGGCTAGAAGGGAGCATCTTTAGAAAAAGGGATGATGCGGCCTCTGAATACATATATACTGAAACTGCTTCATAAATAAATACTAGAGTTAATAGAAATCCCCCTATAAAAATTCTAGAACCGAAGCTACTGTAAATGTAAGCATCCGGCTGGTCCTTGACAAATCTAACCATTATGTGTCCAGAAGGGCGGAGTTAATTAGCCTAACTCAAAACGTACTTGCTCAGAATCCTTTCTTCCTGAAAGTTTTTCAGCTAACTTTATTCCAATTCCAGGAATATTATTAAGATCCGAAGGTCTTGAGTCTCGTATGGAACTTTGACTTGTAAATCCTGCATTAAATAGAGCTCTAGCTCGGATTCTTCCTACAGAATCTAGTTCTAGTAAAGGCAATAATTCCTTTCGAACTCCATTCTTTACTCTAATTCGTAATTCAGTAATCATTTTAGTATTTGAAGGCGATAATAGTTCAGCTAGCTCACTCATTGCATATAGTATCCATTCGGCAGTTTCTACTTTAGCTCTAATATCTCCCGGAGTGGTAGAATAGCGCTTCAAGAGATGTTCTTCAGGCGTTTCTTCAATCCAATCCATTATTAGCAATGCCGTTTTTAAGTCCCATAAGTAAAATTCTAATTCCATGTGCTCAACTGGTGGAGGTAGCATAAGATCGCCTTCCATTTGCATGAGATGAGTCAGATATGTTTCCATTTCATTCTTTCTCACATATAGTGAATATATGTCTGGAGTTCTTGCTAAGGCATGTAATAATCCAAGAGAGTTAGCTTCAACTTCAGATTCTAAGGCATTCTTAATTATAACTCCAGATAAAGGATCAATATACAATTGAGATACTTTTCTTCCAAAAGCCGTTGGTTTTAATTTTTCTTCCAATACTTCATTAGCAGGTTGAAATTCATTATCCGTTTTACCTTCAATTTCAATTAATTGTTCTTTATCTAAGAAGTCTAGAACCTTATTCAAACGATGTTGAGTTCTCCACAGTTCACCCTGTGCTCCAAACAGAGTTTTTTCAAGAAACTTGTGTAATCCTTCTCGGGTGTTTATGGTTCCTGAGGTAATCAAAGATAAAAGATGAGTTCGTAATGCAGGTTCACTTCCCAGTCGAGAAATTACCGGTTCTGTTTCACCTTCAAAATATCGTTCTGTAAATGAATCGATTTGTTCTCTTTTTTTCGCAATCAAAATACCTTGACCATCAACGTCAAACCCAGGTCTTCCAGCCCTCCCTAGCATCTGATGAACTTCTAAGACTGGTAATGGTTGGTTCGATTGAAAAGAAGAATCCCATCGGCTTAAATCTCTGATAATAACTCTTCTAGCTGGTAAGTTTACACCTGCAGCTAGCGTTGGTGTTGCACACAATGCTTTCAATGCTTTTTCCTTAAATGCCGTTTCGATTATTAGCCGTTGCCTGTTTGTTAAACCTGCATGGTGATACGCAACTCCATTCGCAATTAATTTAGATAAATTAGAATCAACTGATGTAATTTCGTCAGCGTTTTTCTGAATTTGGTTTGCAAATTTATCTAATTCTTTCCGTTGTTCAGAATTTAATTTTCCCCCTACCATTCTGCTCAATTTCTTTGCCTGGGATTCTGCAGATCTTCGAGTTCCAACAAATACTAAACATTGCTCAGGTAAATTGTCGATCGCAATTCCTTCCACACCATCCAATCCCATATACTTTTTTTCGCCGTCCTCCCATTCGACAGTACCGTCGAGCGATATTCCTTTTTTGAGAGGAACTGGTCTAAAATCACTTTCAACTAATGTGGCATCTAACCAATCAGCGATCTCCTTTGAATTTGAAACCGTGGCGGAAAGTCCAATAATTTGTATGTTTGGGTTTATTTCTCTAAATTTTGAAAGTGTCACTTCAAGAGTAGGTCCTCTTCCTGAGTCATTTAGTAAGTGAATTTCGTCTGATACTAAACATTCCACCTCGGTTAACCAAGAAGGATTATGTCTAATCAAAGAATCCGCTCTTTCAGAAGTTGAAACTATAATGTCATATTTTGATAATCCTCTAGCTTTATCATAGTCACCAACAGACACTCCAATCTTTGCCCCGTCTAAAATATTCTTACAGATGTCTTTCAACTCATTAACTTTTTCCCATGCCAAAGCTCGAAGAGGTACAAGATAAATTCCTTTCTTTTTAGCTTTAACGGCTCTTATCAATGCAGCATATGCGACCAATGTTTTTCCAGCTGCAGTAGGTACTGACATCAATACCGAATCACCTCTTTCCACGAATTCAATAGCTTCTTTTTGTGGGGGGTATAGTTCTTTAATTTTTAGATATTCTAATAGTTCAGATAACAACCTCACCAGCTCTCATCTTGTTCACTTATACCAAATTCGGGTTTACTTTGAAAAGTTAGATATAATCCAATTGCTCCCAAAAGAGTAGATAATAATAGTCCGCCAAGTCCAATAATTGCAGCTGCACATCCAATTAAAACAATGTTGTAGTTTTGTCTCATCATTAATAATGCACTAGCTACAAATGACAGAATAGCACATATCAATTCCCAGAACATACCAAACTTCAAAACTTGGCGGACAAATGATTCATCAATTTCATTGTCTTCTTGATCTACTTGAATGCCCATTTCACCCATAACTTCATTATATTTGATTGTAACTCCTTGTATTTTTTCGTTATCACTCAATATTCCATTCATAGTTGTTGCAGTACCCAATAGAATAAATCCCGCTAGGAGTAAAGCAATAGCTGCTTGAGATGGTTTACTAGTGGTTGGGTACAATGAAACTGAGGCACCTCCTCCATCTTCATCACCTCCCCAATCTAAGGATTCATATTGGGTTTCTTCCCAGCCTTCTGAATCATTTTCGTCAACCATTATTCTATCAGTGCTAGTCCCATAATTAATGGTTGCTCTAAAAATTCTTTAGGGCTCTGATGGTTCCACTTGTTTTTATTGTAATTATGTTTAGTTCTTCACTTTCATTATTCATAATATCTCTTGATTTTTCCAATAATTTATGGTCTACTCTAATAATTCCATTTTCATTATTAGCTTCGATTATTTTCCATTTTATCTTAGATTCCAAAGGTCCAATTTTCTTTCTAAAAAAATTAATTAGATTACTTTTAGGGCCTTTATTTGAATGTTTAAAAAGGATGTACCTCTTCCTTCCTTTTTTCTCTTTAACTACCATTATTCAAAGGCTTTTGTAATATTTTTTATTACACTTTCTAATTTCTCGATTCTATCCTTAAGTTCTTTAACTTCCTTTCTCAATTCAGTATCTTCATTATTAGAGGTATTATTTTTTAGTTTTTCAATTAGCCAAGAGTCAGTTTCTTCTTTTAATTTAATAATGGATTCTAAATCTTCATTATCCTCTATGGTTTCATCTTTCATTTCTTTAATATCGGTTATATTGTCCTCTTCTGCTTTTTCAGGTACTTGTTCAATGATTTCTTCAGGTACTTGTTCAATGATTTCTTCAGGTACTTGTTCAATTATCTTTTTAGGTATTTCTTCAATGGTTTCTTCCTTCTTTTCATTAGAATTCGTTTGTGACTTTTCTCTCTCATAATCTTGGATAGTCATTATGTTTCCATTACTATCTGACCTAATTTTCCCAAGATCTGAAAGTTGGTCTAGACCGTTCTTAAATGACTCCATTATCGTAGAACTATCAGTTTCACCCGAGGCCTCTCTATATGCATTGAATAATTCTCCCGAATCCATTTTATATCCTTCAAGTTTAAGGATATTTAGTAAGATAGCTCTTGGATCATCATTGTCCCACACTTTTGTTTCCTCTTTATTTTCAGTATCTGTGATAATTTCGCCATCTCTCTCTATGTTTGGGTCTTCATTGACAGTAACGTCTTTATCTTCGGTGACTTCTATTTCATCAGGTACTTCTTCTTCTGCTTTCTTACTCCAAGGATAAACCATATTAGAAGGAATAGTGGCGTAATATTATAGTTGATGTCAACTCAATACGTTTAATCCCCCCTTAATCCTGAAGCATTGTGTCTCTTACTGATAAGATTACTGAAATCGAGGAAGAAATTAGTAATACTAAGTACAATAAAGCTACTCAGCATCACGTAGGAAAATTGAAGGCTAAATTAGCCCAGTTAAGAGAAGAAGTAGTAGTTAGTTCATCAGGTCCTAAAGGAAGTGGTTATGGTGTCCGTAAAGCCGGAGACGCAACTGTAGCTTTAGTTGGGTTGCCTAGTGTTGGAAAATCTACTTTACTTAATTGTCTTACTGATGCAGATAGTGAGACTGGTTCGTATGCTTTCACTACTTTAGATGTTGTTCCTGGAGTTTTAAAATATAAAGATGCTAATATTCAAATATTAGATTTACCTGGTTTAATTGAGGGTGCAGCTAGAGGTGCAGGACGCGGTAAAGAAGTTCTTTCAGTTATACGTTCGGCCGATTTAATAATACATGTCATTGATGCCGTTGAGCCAGCACCCCATGTTATTCTCAAAGAATTATTTGATTCAGGGGTTCGATTAAACAGCCGCCCTCCCAATGGCAGCGTTTCTAAAACGGGACTTGGAGGTATTGACGTGATATCTACAGTAGGTCAAGAGCTTGAAGAAGCAGCAATTAAGACAATAGTTAGAGAGTATGGCATAGTAAATGCCCAAGTAGTGTTGAGAGAACTTATAACAATAGATGATTTAGTTGATATTTTAGCTAAGACTAGAGTGTATGTTCCTTCTTTTGATGTCATTACTAAGGTAGATATGATTGAAAAAGATAGAATATCTGCTGTTAAGGAAATGTGTAGTAATAACAAAATTATTGAAGTGGCAGCACCTTTAGGTAAAGGTATTAAAGAATTAAAAGAACAGATTTATATTTCGTTAGATTTCATATCTATATTTATGAAGCCTCAAGGTGAGAAGGCGGATCTTAAGGAACCTATGGTTGTTAGAAAAGGAACAACTATTGAAGCCATCTGTCAGCAACTTCATCGTGATTTTAAACGTAAGTTTCGTTATTCACAGGTTTGGGGTCCTTCAGCAAAATTCCCCGGCCAAACTGTCGGTTTAAATCATAATGTTAAAGATCAAGATATTGTGAGCATTATAACTCATAGGTAGGTAAGTTTTTATGGAAGAAGTATTCAATGAAATTGATGCGACATTAGATAATGGTTTGTTACTTTTCGCAATATTTTCGTCCGCGTGTCTGTGTTCCTTAATGTTAATTGTAACTAATAAACATAAATCATTTATATTTTGGGTCTTACGGTGGATTATAGCCTTATTAATTTTACCACAAAAATATATTGAGAACGTTTATGATGTAAGCTTCTATTTTGAGTATCAAATAGACACTCCTACGCCTTTTGTGGTCATAACATTATTGTTTCTAATTTTTGATCTGTTTACCGGGACGAGTAGAGGTAAGAAATTATCAAAAAAGTTTAAACCATTGCCAACATTAGTTCCACTTGAAAAAATAATTGAAGAAGAGCAAGTAGATGGAACTAGTAGACAGGTTACAAACGAGATAATAGATAATGAACATGAAATCCTTGATGAATTAATTGGAAATTTGTCTCCGAATAAATTAGATGAATTACAGGAAGGGTATGGAGAGAAGCTAAGTAGTATCGATGAAAAGATGCCACTCGCAAATCAAAACTTTCCTGAGATAGGGGGTAAAATTGGTTCTGCAGAGCAAGGACAAGAATATTGTGGAAATTGTAATGAACCTGTTAAAAGTGAATGGAAAGCCTGTCCACTCTGTGGAGAATTTATTGAAGAGTACGAAATAAACTCTTAATTTTCTAATCTTTTTATTAATTCAGCTTTTTTACCTGAAGTTTTCAATCCTTTTTTCTTTAGTTCAGCTTTTAATTCCGTTAATTTCATTGAGCTATAATCGTTATTATTTTTTCTTTTTTTAGTTGGTTTTGGGGCTTTTTTAGTCTCTATATTTTTAGTTTCACTCTTTTTGAATAATCCCATAATACGAGATGCTCCACTTCCAATTCCAGATTTAACAGCTCCAGCACCTCGGCCAATTCCGGATTTTACGGCTCCAGCGCCGCGTCCAACTGCAGCTCCAGCGTTACCTATTGCCGATTTAGTTTTAGCTCCACTAGATTTGATCCCATCTCCAATTTTACTACCAATACTGGTAGATTCTACGTCCAGTTCTTCTTTAGTATTATCTGTTATTTTCTTTTCAATTACAGTTTTACTTTTATTCATTGGAGTAAGCTTAAGTTTTGATCTTGGTTTAAATACAATATTTGGTTTTTCAGTATCTTTAGCTTTATTTTCATTATATTCTTTACGGGCTGAATCTGTAGCAACAGATTCGGGTAATTTATCACCAAATCGATATTTATATCGATCTTCTAAGCTTTTTCCTTTTGAATCCATCATATGATCTAAGCGCTTGTGGATGTCCATTAATGGTTTTTGACTCTTTTTTGCCCACCCTACAGGCCCTGGTGAGACTGGTGTCGGGTCTGCAGAAACCATTACATTTGTATCAGCGATAACTCCAATTGGTGCAATTTCTACTATAGGTTGCATAACTGGTGCAGCCTGAATTGGAGCGGGTACTGCTTGCACAGCAACAATTTCTTGATTAACTGCAGGTTGTAAAACCGGTTGTACTGCTGGTACTGCTTGAACTGCAGGTACGCCTACAGGTTCTAAGACAGGAGGTCTTCTTTTTGTTTTTTTCTTTCCGCCGAACCAAGCCATATTTTCACCAATATTTTTTAACTACGTCTACCACTTTCTCAAAGAGACTGACAAGTGTTGGGGAACTCTTTGCTCTTCTGCTCGAAGAACCCTTTCCAAGTGTTATTTCAGACTCTTTATCATCTGGTGACATTTTTATGTATCTATAGTAATCAATTAAAAGCTTGTTTCCTTCAAATTATTCTTGCCAACTAGTCTTTTTGTTGCCTAATCTATGCCTATTGTAAGCCTTTATGATGTCCCCTTTTGTAATAATTCCTATTAATTTTTTGTTATCCGTTTTACTAACGACAGGCAGATGGCTAATTTCTTTGTAACTCAGTGAATCTAGTGCTTGAGCTAAGGTTTCTTGTTTAGTAATTGTAATTAAATCAGTTACACAATAATCTTTTACAGTTAGATGTCTTTCATGTTTAACTGCAGCTTCATGTATGTCTGACCAAGTAATTATTCCATATAATTCACCATTTTCATTCAGAACTGGTAGGCTCATATGTCCTGTGTCTTCTATAATTTGTAGAGCTACTTCCAAGGGTTGTTCAGGTTTAATAGTCAGAACTTCTTCAGACATGGCTTCTTTGACTTTTATCATCCTCATCAGATCTTGTCCAGCTCCCAAATCAATATTGATTCCTCTTCTAGCTAATTTAGACGTGTAAAAAGAGTGTTCAGAGATGACATAACATACTGCGTCGGCAACAACACACGATAACATTAGTGGTAGTATTATTTCATAAGTAGCAGTCATTTCAAATAAGAGTACAATGGCAGTTAAGGTTGCACGTGTGGTGGATGCCACAAAGGCAGCCATTCCGACTAGTGCATAAGCACCAGGGTGGCTTATGATTCCAACTTCATAAAGTACTAAACCTAATCCAGCTCCGATTGCAGCTCCGATGAACAAGCTAGGTGTAAATATACCACCAGAACCACCACTTCCAATTGATATGGATGTAGCAATTATTTTTAATGCCATAATTGATAATATGAAAATTAATAAACTAGTAATTCCTGAGCCAACATCGGTATTTGCAGGGAAACTTTCTCCGATTACAAGGCCATTGGAGTTATCGGAATCTAATGATATTAAATCAGATGTCACGTCAAAACCATTTCCTAATACATGCGGAAAAGAAAGTGCAATTAGCCCTACACAAAGTCCCCCTAAACAGGTCCTTAATGGAACAGGTATTCCATTAATATTTTCGATATGATCTTCTACTAAATTCATCAATTTTATAAATATTGAAGCTGCTAAACCAATTATCAAACCCAGAATTATATAGAAAGGATATTCAATTGGTGAGCCAAGTGTATAATGAGGTATTTTATCAAATGCAGCGACATCTCCAGCTAAAGCTCGAGTCACAGTTGTAGCTATTACTGCAGCTACCACAATTGGAATAAATGATCTAGTTTTTAGTTCTGCTAAAATTAACTCAATCGCAAACAGAACACCACCTAATGGGGCATTAAATGCCGCAGTAATTGCACTTGCAGCTCCGCACCCGATTATAGTTCTTGTTTCTTCTACCGTTTTACCAGTTCGTTGACCAATCTCTGATCCTATAGTTGAGGATATAACAATCATTGGACCCACCCGTCCTAATGACATTCCAGTACCAATACTGGCAGCTGAGGCAAAGAACTTAGCAACGGCTTTCTTTGCACTTAATCTAGCCTGTTTAATGGCTACAGCTTCCATTACTATTGGAACGCCAGCCCCTTTCGCATCTTTAGACCAATATTCAATAATTAGGCCTGCAATTAACCCTCCTAATGCAGGTATGAAGATAATTAACCATTCATTTTCAGTACCTCTCAGGGAATGGTTAACAAAACTATCACCATAGAAAAAGTCTTTAATTCGGTTAGTTAAATTTATGAATGTCCAAGTAACTAATGCCGCTAAAGCTCCAGTTAGAGCTGCAAGAAAATTTATTTGAAGCATTGGAGAATTTATAACTTCATATAATCGTTTCTTTACTTCAGAATCTTTCATTTAGTCAAAACCTCATTTCCACTACTAGTAATCATCAGAGTGTGCTCAGATTGTGCTACCATACCTTTTCCTAACTCATCTAAAACAGGATAATAGGAGACGATTCCAGCTCTAATAAGCTTCTGTAAGGTTTTACTTGCATCTTTTTGGAATGTATGTAACCATCTCTCAGCAAATGGTAGGCCTTTGTACCTATCTTTTATTTCAATCATTAATTCAGTAGCCTTTTCATCACGAATATTGCGGATTTGTCTTAAATGATAGATATTAGAATTTCTCTTTCCACCTACTCTTCCAGCTCCATCCGTTACAAATGGTTCTATGGCTACTATATCTCCGGTTTTTAGAACTGGGCCACCTCTCTCTCTGACACTAGGAATTGAAACGCCACTATGCAAATTGTATCTCTTTATTCGATGCCCAGTCAAATTAGCAATTGGCCTATATCCATATTTTTCAATTGTCTCTTGTACTGCATGTCCAATAATTCCAACACTTATGCCTGCAGCTGCAATCTCTACAGCCTTGTTAAGAGCTTCACGTGATGCCTCTATCATTTTCTTATAATTATCAGTTCCGATTTCAATAGTTAATGCATTATCTCCAATGTATCCGTCAATATGCACTCCAACATCTAGTTTAACTAAATCTCCTTCACAAAAAAGTTCAGTACTTTTACTAGACGGGGTCCAATGGGCTCCAACATTATTAATTGCTAAATTGGTTGGAAATGCTAATTCACCTCCCTTATCTCTTACATAGTTTTCGATTTTTTCAGTAATATCCAACATTGACTTATTTTCTTCAATAAGGTTTTTTCCGAACTGTAAAGCTTCACTAGCTAGATGGCCAGCTTGTCTCCATTTTTCTATTTCATCAGAATTCAAACATATCCTCCAGGATAGTTGAGTATAAAGCACCAATACGTCTTATCTCAGGCTTATCTTCTGATAAATCAATAATTGTAGATTCAATTCCCGTGGGTTTTTCTCCATCTAAATAGTAACATTGCTTTTCAAATATGGTTTTAGCTTGTTTCATATTCTCGGCAATTTTTTCACCATGGATATTAGCACTTGTAGTTATAATTGGCATTTCTTTTGCTAAATCATTTGCGGTTCTATTCAACGGTATTCTAATTGCAATATTTCCATTTCTTGTAACTCCCTCTGCAAATTTCTTTTTAGATTTCATTATGATTGTTATGGGGCCTGGCAATAATTCAGATATTATTTTTTCGTATTTCTTATTTACTATACAATAGTTATGAATCTTGCTTTTATTATTTAGCATAATACTGAGGCCATCACTTTGCTTTCCTTTAATTTTGAAGAGCTTATCAACTGCGTTTTGATTGAAAGGATCGCAACCCATTCCTAAGACTGTATCTGTTGGATAAATTACAATTTCGCCGTTTCGAATTGCTTCTTTAGCTTCTTCAATAGAAATCATAACTCGTTATGAGGAATGTACTAGTTTTAATATCTTTGTATAAATTATCTTTGTTCAATAGGTCTGAAGGTTCGGTCAATAGTTCCAACATATCTAGCTCTTGGTCTAATTAATCGATTATTCTTGTATTGCTCTAATACATGTGCAGTCCAGCCTGCCACTCGTGACATTGCAAAAAGTGGTGTGAACAAGTCAGTAGGTATGTCAAGTCCATAAAGGAGTGGGGCTGAATAGAAATCTACATTTGTAATAATTTCTTTTTTGGATTTTACTTGTTTTTCAATCTCTTCGGAGACATTAAAAAGGTCCATATTGCCTCTTTCTTCCCAGAGTTTTTTGGCCATTCCCTTGAGGTGTGATTTCCGAGCATCATCTACCTTGTAAACTCGATGTCCAAAACCCATTATTTTTTGTTTAGTGTTTAATGCATTTTCTACAAATGCCGATGCATTTTCTACATTTCCCACTTCAATAATCATTTCCATAGCTTTCTCATTTGCTCCACCGTGTAATGGCCCACTCAGTGTTCCTACTGCCGAAGTTATTGCAGAATGCATATTTGCTAAAGTTCCTGCAGTTACTCTTGCAGAGAATGTAGATGCGTTAAAACCATGGTCTGCTAATAAAATAAGGTAAAGATTTAATGCCTTAACTTGAATTTCGGTCGGCTCCTTTCCATGCAACATCCGTAAGAAATCTTCGGCATGCCCTCTGGTTGGATCAGCTTCAATAAGTGGTAACCCTTCTCTGAGTCTATGTATAATCGCTACTGCAGTAGAGATTTGACCAACTAAGCGTAAAGCCTTTGGAGGTAAATCATTAAGAGGGACGTTTTTTTCAAAATGGCCTAAACTTGATACTACAGTTCTTAATGTACTCATCGGAGATGTTTTACCTGATAATTCAGTAATTACTTTGATAACTTCTTTAGGAAGGACTCTTGCTTCACCTATTCTTTTAGTCATTTCACTCAGACGGTCTTTATTTGGTAATTCAGTATCATAAAGTAAGCAAATAGTTTCTTCAAAAGTAGTGTCAAATGCTAAATCATCAATATTGTATCCACAATACCTTAGAATGCCTTTTTCTCCATTAACAGAGCTTAATTTGGTGTCAGCAGCGACGATGCCTTCAAGACCTTTTACAGGTTCAGCAATTGAATCTTTGTTATCTTTTGGTAGAGACACACTTAAACATAAAGAGTATTATATTTAGTATTTACCAATCTATTCTTGTTGGTATTTAGTAACTCTTATTCCTAATTCTCCTCGTATAGCTGGGCGAGTCATAATTTCCTTCATTTTATGATTAAATGCGGCTTCTAAATCGATATCCATCGCAATTGCATGACCTAATATTAAAATCAAAATATCGGCTAATTCTTCAGCTTTTTCAGATTGAGGTTTTCCCTTTGTAAAGCATTCAGCCAATTCTCCTAGTTCTTCTATAGTCAATAATATTCGGTAGGCCATATCGTGTCCATTATTTTCTTTTTTACTAAATTCATGCTTGTCATGAAATTCTTTTACCATTGCTAGCATATCAGTATAAGTTTGACTCATTATGTAGTATGAACACAACTCTTTGTTAGCTTTCCTCTAACTCTGGGTTATTTTTTCAGCAAGTGAAACACAGGCCATAAAATCTTCAGTAGCTTCTCTTAGGCTGCCTAATGTTTCAGCTTTTACGATAGCTTTCATTTTATTTCCAACAACCTTTGTTTCTACCCAGCCTCTATTTTCCGGTTCAGTTGACTTAGCTATAGATTCAGCGATGATATTTGAATCGAAGATTATTTCAAATTCAATCTTATGTTTAATAATATCTCTTATTGCTTTTTGGCTGCCACTTCCATATTGAGCAGCTTTCTTCTTTCTATCTGCAATTTCTTTAGGCAATCCTAGTTTTTTAGCTGCATTTCTGAGAGGGACTTTACCTACATCCCCTATGCGTTCTTCATCACTAAAAAAGTTAGCAGCTTTAATTACATCGTCTGAAAGATAGGGGCAAGAAAGTTCTAAATCGAATATTTCGGTGATTTTTTTTTCTCTATCTTTTAATCGTTTTTTTAAATCATAAACTTCTTTTGACAAATCATTTACAGCCCCTTCTTTTCTAAATCTCGCATATCCTCCAAATAACTCATCTGCACCTTGACCGCACATTAATACCGAATTTGTTGATCTTTTAGCAGCTATCCAAAACGGTAACATGAACTCAACTTCGATTGGGCTCAAGTCAATTTCATTTTGCATATTATACCCTTCGACAACCATTTCCTTAGGTTCAATTTCGACAATAGTAAGGTTCATATCAATCATTTTAGCCGCAGTTCTGGCAGCTTCTAAATCGTAAGATAGTGGAGTTCCTACTGCAATAAGTTCTACTCTTGAATATTTTTTAGCTAAATAAGCTACTAAAGTAGAATCAATACCTCCCGAAAAAGATACAGTGATTGTTTTTTTACATGATTCTTTTACTGCACTATCTAACGCATTACACAGAGTTTTCAGACGTGAATCTTCCATTATGAAGCGATGCCACTTTCAGTCATGAACTTTTTTAACTCATTCAAGGCTTTTTTAGCTTTCGCCTCGCTGATTATGTCTGTAACAATTACGATTCCGGACTGGAAAATAATAAAACTCGCATCGGGTTTGTCCATCCTTAGTATTAGGCCTTGGAATCTGAGTGGATCATATTCAGCACCTGGGATTGCTAGAGCCATAGCCTGTAGGTCAACCATTTTACCAATATTTTCTTTGACTACCATATTCTCTAGTTTTGTTGCTCTTTTTGTATTGATTTTCCCATCAACTTTTTGTACTAGTTTTTTCAAGTTAAGCATAATATTCTTTCCCTCATTCAGATCGGTTACGCCTGTAATCATCGCTTTACCATTACTGAATAAGACTCCTGCAGCTTTTTTGGAGTTGTTAGTATCCATTTCAATGATTACTGAAGGATTGCCTGAACTTGAATATCGGGCATTAGGTAACTCCGTTGCTAAAGTGATTAATTCGAGTTCTTTTCCGAGATGAGATGCTGCAATAACATTTTCCACTTTTATGGTACTCACAAATTATTCAAAACAGGTAAGTTTAATAACTTAACCTTCAAGCAAATTCATCAAAAGGATAAGGTTCCGGATCTCTTTTTCCCATTAAAATTTGAGTTTCTGGAACTGTTAGTAATGGTATCGGCCATGTTGGTCCATCTTCAATTGCCAATCTAGGACATGCAGTAATAACTGCAGCATCTATTCCTAATCCCATTAATTGGTCATGAGATTGATGAATACTACCAATCATAATAGTTTCCTTTCCATTTTCAATTAATAACTCTTCAATTTTATCTGCTAAATCTATTCTTTTCTGACCAATTTGATTTGAGAAAAGTACGGCCCATCTCTTAGCATTTGTAGCTACAGACATGGCTGCATATCGCTGTTTTAAGAAAGGATTAGGGTCTGCTATAGTAACTATGCCATTATGAGGTTCCAGACATGCAACTGGTTTACCAGTTGACAAGGCCACAGTTAGAGGGTGAAACAATCCAGTTCCAATGTATAGATAACCGTCAACATTCAATTTTCTAGCGGCAGATGAATTACAGCCTAAAAGTTGCCCTGCAGCAGCCAATCTTGGTCCACCAGTAGTTACACTAGTATCAAAACCTTCTTTCTCTAGTATTTCCCCAGCACTGTCAATCATGTGTAGATGTTGAGCAGTGGTAACTACTCCAATTTTATGGGGGAGTATTTCTTTCAAATCTAATATTGCTTTTTTACCAAGTGTTAGTTCACCAGTGTGTCTTACTGGAACAAAAAAAGTTGGAACTGCGTAGAATTCAGAATGGTAGGGCATCGGTAAATGACCCATGTGGATTAGGGCATCAGCTCCAATTTCTTCTAAAGGACGATCAGCTAAGTCACAAGCGCCATAAGTTGGTTCACCCCATAGAACTACTTTAGCTTCAGTTAATTTACTTACGTAGGTTACGATTTCATGAGATTTTGTTTTTAATCCATCTGGAACTTGAATTCCAATCCTTTTTTTACCTTTCAGTTTTAGACAAACCTCTTCTATTCCCGGTTTCCAATCAAATCTTATTTCACTCATCTAGCAATATGGTCCTTCTGGTATAGGATATAATAATATTGTTTGGATTATTTTAGTATTATAAGATTTAGTTCTAGTAATTTTTCGAGAAATTGCTGTACTCTGCTCGCAGCAGGGGCTACTTCTTCTCCAAATTCAGAATCAAAAATATCTACTATGTTCATTACAGTGTGATTTCCATCACATAAATCCCAAATAAGAGTAGTGTATTGATCAAGGGGTCTTTTGACTACATCCGGACCTCCGATTCTATTGTGAAACCATTTTTCGATTGTTCCAAAATCTTTTGGATAAGTTATTACAGCTACTCCCTTTTCCCGGTTTGAAATGATTTTAGTATCTGGATTTTTAGTGGGTTTTTTAAGTAAAATTTCGTTCTTTTTCATAGTCTTTCCATCCCTATTACCATAACTGCTAAAGTGGCGGCACCACCTATTGCTGCATATCTTATGGCTAATTTTTGATCTTGCCAGACAAAACGCGAAACCCACACGAGCCATCCGCACACTAAGGCAATGACGAGCATAATTCCAAAGAAGATAGTCCACCAGTTCACAACGTCTTAATGGTTGGGATTAATTAGTGGTAGCCCCGCCAGGATTCGAACCTGGGTCTTAAGATCCAGAGTCTCAAATGATGGACCGCTACACTACGGGGCTGAACAGTGTTCAGCTTTGTCCGGTGCATAAAAAAACGTCGGTATTTGTATTACTCTAATTTTCGTCATAAAATTCATCATCGTCTTCTTCGAATTTGAATTCAGTGGCTTCGTTATTAGACAGTTCTATTTTTTCTGGAAAGTATCTCAATATTATTACATCGTCTAGGTCTTGGACCCACCTATATGGTATGATTATATTTTCACTGTCTTTAACGAGTCGTGGTGTCGTTCCAGTAATTAGCAATGCTGAAATTACACGTTGTGTAGTATCAAGTAATACATCATGAACCACGCCTAGGCGTTGGCCCTTTCTTGTATAAACCGTCAGTCCAGATAGTCTTGAGGCTTCGTTAAGCACAGTTGGTTATCGGGTCTCCATATAATTATTTTGCCTCTACTAATTTGTGTAATAATTGATAATAGACTATAAATAGAGGCGAAAAGTGAAGCGGATACATGGGTAGAGTAAGGCCAACATACATCAAACGCGTAGCTATAGAGCTAGTTAGGAATCATCCAGACCGATTTACTGAGGATTTTGACCACAATAAATTAGTCGTGGGAGAATTAACTGATGTAGATAGTATCACTATGCGTAATAGAATTACAGGTTATTTAACCCGTTACCGGAAACAGGAACGGAATTGAGCCATTATGATGTTTTAGTTGAGGGTGCAGGCCCCGCTGGAGCAACTGCTGCTTATTATTTAGCTAAACAAGGAAAGAAAGTAGCATTAGTAGATAGAGCAAAATTCCCTCGTGAGAAACCTTGTGGCGGTGGATTATGTGTACATATTGAAGAATTTGATCATATTATTTCGAATTGGGATGATTTTCTGGAATCTAAGTGTCTTCGTGGAATAGTTTATGGTCCCGATTATACTCCAGTCGATTATGTTAGTGAAAAGCCTTTCTTTTACAATATCAGACGTTTAAAGTTTGATAATACATTAGTGGAGTATGCAGTTGCAGAAGGTGCTACTTTGATTGAGGGCATCGCTGTAAAAAGTTTTGAAGTAAATGAGGATAATGTTATAACTAAATTAAGAAATGGTGAAGAGTTAACAAGCGATGTAATTATTGGAGCTGGCGGTTCTTTTGATATTGTCTCTCGTAGGATTAGAGAAATTGAGAATATGCCTATGAAATGGAAAGATGACGATATTGCAACTGCACTATATTTTGAAGTCGAAGTTGGTAGGGAATATATGGATCGTGTGTATGGTAAAGAACGAGTTTCGATGGCTCACATAAAATATCAGAATCTAGATGGTTATGGTTGGTCATTTTCTAAAGATACAGTTCTTAACGTTGGTATCGGATGTCCACGTTCTATTATCAAAAAACTTAAGAAAGATAATCCTAAATGGGATGAACGTCAATATTTACTTGATTATGTTGATACTTTGAAGGAACAAGGTTGGTTTCCTAAAGAAATCGAAGTTAATCGAAAAATGATTTCAGGTTCTAATATTCCTGTGGGAATGGGGATGAAATGTACAGTTGGTGATAGAATGTTAGTTATTGGTGATGCAGGTGGTTTTGTTTCACCATTATCTGGTGAAGGTTTGTATTATGCCTTAGATTCAGGTCGTATCGCAGCTGAATCTCTTGATTCTATATTCAAAGAAGGTGAATTTGACAAGCAGTCTATGATGTTGTATCATAATGCTTGGAGTGATAAATGGGGTGATGATTTAGAATGGTTAAAAGTTGGTTGGCATTTACTAATGACTATGCCTAATAGTTTAATCAAATATGCAGCCTTAGATGAAGAAACAAAAGAATTCTTTACACATATGTTTGTTGGTTCAATGCCTGCTTCAAAAATTAAGAATAAGGTCTTAGCCCTTATTGCTAAGGGAGCCCTAAAGCATGATTTTTTGAGTCATGTAATTGGTAAACATGAACAAGTTCCAGAAATTACAAACTAGTTTTTATTAATGTGGAAAGGCTTTAAGAACTAACATACAGAATGTATTGATGTGCAGTCAGCTGATGAAGAATGGGATGATGAAGAGTGGGAAGAGGATTATGAGGGTAGTTCCAATTTTTTATCTGGAATGTCAGTAGCCTCTAAGATGAAGGTTGCTGGTGCTACTGCTTTTGTTATTTTAATTTTATTATCATCGATGATATTTACTAATTTTGGTTTCTATTCTGGTGCAGGTAGTCTATCAGTTTTAGTAGATGTAAATGAGGGTAAAGATCCCGGTGATCGGACATTTAATGCTAATATTTTAGCAACATCTCCTACTTTTGGTATGCTTGCTAAAGAGGGTGACTATTCGATTAGTTATCAAGGCATTACTGAATATTCGGGTAAGTTTGAGATCAGTGATGAAGGCCGAGGTTCATTTGATGTTGATTATGAAAATTTCTTTGTAGGTAATGGTCAGTATACATTAACAACTGAATTAGGTAGTTCCAAATCTACTGATACTGTAACACTTAATCGCTTTGCGGACAGTCTTAGTGCTGAAGTTGTAAGCTTTGATGGAGTGACTGACAATAGTGAGGCTGTATATCCAATTGATAAAGATTCTAGTATTAATCTTAATTTACAATTCACATCAGATACTGCAGATATTAGTTTTGTTAATCCGTGGGTGTCTGGAACTGCTAAAATTTATCAATACGACCAACCTTTTAATGAAGACCAGGGGGAAAGTTACTGGGATAAAGATTCAGAGCATGGAGGTTCTGCAGAATCAGGCAACTTAGTTGAAACTATTAATTTTGACATAGATAGTGGCACTGGGACTTACACTTATTCCTCCGGTACGGAATCTAGCTTTAATGAGATCCAAGTTGGTCAGGTAAGTTTAAGTTTAATTTTAGATACTGAACAGTTTTATGACCAAAGAGGAAGTGGAGATTATACTGTAGTTTTTGATTTTACGAATGAGTTTGGTGATGATACCTCAAGTAAAGATGGTAGGACTTATTGGGCTTGGTTTCATATCTGTCAAACAGGCAGTAATGGAAAATGTCAGGGTAATCAGTAACTAAAAATCTCTCATTTTAGTAACTAAAAACCATAAATTCCAAATTCCGTCTTCCCACGTATTTAGTTTTACTTCACCAACTCTGGCATGAAATGGGACTGGTATCTCTATAGCTCTTAATCCCCGCTTAAAAGCTTCAATCTTAAACTCCTCAGAGAGTGGCATTCCGTCGCTTGTCAATTTTACCTTTGAGATGACTTCTTTCTTGAAAACCCACATACCACTTTGTGAATCTTTGATATTAATTCCGTGAAATAAATTGGTTCCAAATGTTAATCCCCAATTTCCAATTTTATGAGTAATGGACATTGCATCTTTGTCCATTCTATCTAATCTATTGCAAGTTACATAGTCTAAATTATTATTAATTAAAAAGGCAAGAACGTGAGGTATCTTGTCTGCTGGATATGTAGTATCCCCATCTATTGTAGCTACATAATCCGTATCTACTAAACTAAATCCAGTTTTGTATGCTCTTCCATAACCCTTCCGTGGCTCATTGTGGACAATTGCACCGCGTTTCTCCGCCTCTTCAGCAGTGTTATCTGTTGAGTTTCCATCAACGATTAAGACTTTTACATCTAGCCAAGGTAAATCTCGTGGAATTTGATCAATAGTGGGTCCTATGGACTCACCTTCATTCAAAGTAGGAATAATTACAGTCAAGCTTATGGCCATACTATGCTTTATGGAGGTCTGGTTTTAAGACCAACTGTAATGGGCCTTTGTGTCTTTACTCTTTAAGCAGGTTACATCTGCACTTTTTCTTTTAGTAGGTTTAATAGTTTCATTATCTTGGTATGAATGGAAAGACTCTCCAATTTGGATGCTAATTATAGGTGCATTACTATCTTTATTAGGAATTATAGGTGTGGTTCTCAGCATTATGGAATCGGAGGAGAGTTTAGAAAAATAGTTCCATTAAGCTTATATTGAACTATTTATCGACTTAATTTTTAGATGAGCTTTCTTTACAGAACAATTCTGCGACCTGCCGTTTTTTTACAAGACTCTGAAAATGCCCACAATCGCATGATTTCTTTTCTTTCCAGGGCTAGTCGTTCTCGTCTTATGATGTCTTTACTTGGTAACCTATATCATTCACCAGAACTTTCGGTGAAAGCTTTTGATTTAGAGTTTCCTAATCCACTAGGTATTGCAGCAGGTATTGACAAAAATGGTCAAGCAGTACCTGCATGGCAAGCATTAGGATTTGGCTTTAGTGAAATTGGTGGTGTCACTCTTCATGAACAAGATGGTAATCCGAAACCAAGGATGTTTCGGGCGAATGCAGAACGTGCATTAGTGAATAGAATGGGTTTCAATAATTTAGGAGCTAATTCCATTCTTGATAAGTTAAAGGATTGCAAAAGTAGAGGGCTTTGGCCAGAATCTCCAGTAGGTATTAATCTAGGTAAATCAAAAATTACGCCTCTTAATAAATCTCCTGAGGATTATGCAGGTTCCCTTGAACTACTATGGAGTCATGCGGATTTTTTTGTGATAAATGTTAGTTCTCCTAATACACTTGGTTTGAGAGATCTCCAAGAGTCAAAGCATCTAGAATCTATACTAAAACACTGTCAAGAAACAAATAGTAAATGCGCAGTTAATTTAGACAAGCCGATGAGACCTTTGTTAGTTAAGATAGCCCCTGAGTTGGAAGATTCTTATCTGAAAGATATTATAAAATTAGTAAATAGATTTGGTTTAAACGGTATTGTTGCTACAAATACAACAATTCAGAGACCAGAAACTAAAAATATTAAATCTCAGAAAATTTATGATGAAGAAGGAGGGCTTAGCGGTCTTCCGTTAAGGGATAGGAGTACCGACATGATTCGTAAGATTTACAAAATATCTGAAGGTAAAGTCCCTATTATTGGAGTGGGGGGTATTTTTTCGGTAGATGATGCTTGGGACAAAATAACTGCTGGGGCTTCTTTAATTCAAGTTTATACTGGTTTAGTGTTTGAGGGACCTGGTATTGCTAGAAATATAGTGTCTGGTTTGAAAAAGCGTGTTAAAGAGGCTGGTCTCAATTCGATTTCAGAGGCAGTAGGTATTAACTCTTAATTTATTCATTGATAATAAATTGACTTTGGCACATGGGGCACGCAACTTGAATAGGTCTCTGTTCTGTGTTTATTGTAATTATTCCCGAACATGTAGGGCATGATAAATTGGTCGGTCCCATATCCTCAAAGTCGAAAAAATCATCGTCTTCTTCGGTTCTAAAGTACTTCAGTCCGATTACAGCTCCAGCAGCTCCAATAATTGCCAAAGTTCCACCGATTAGGATGGCATTACTTTCTTCATCATTATTGCTATTTATCATGTTTTTTTGTTCAACAATGAGACTGCCTTGCCAAGTATGACTGTCCAGTGAGTTATCAGTAATAACCAAGCTAATGGTATAGGTTCCTTTTTTATCAAATGTGTAATCAAAATTTGGTTGTGTTCTTATAATTTCAGAATTATCAGAACTATCTACGATTGTCCATTCATATTTGGTAATAGTTCCATCAGAGTCATAAGATTCATCAGCATTGAATGTTATTCTATCATCTTGTTTTACTACAGTGAGTAGTGAATTCATAGATGATAGGTCATTAACATAAATCACACCGATTGCCACAGGTGCAATGTTCTCTTCTTCAGGTTCTTGGACATATGCATACTTGGTAATGGGTTCTTCTAAATTTTCGACTTGAGCTTTGATTTGTATACTTCCTGATTCATATGGAGTCCATCCAAAGGAGACCATTTCTTCTTGTCCAGATGAAATCTCTATGTCTTTTTGAGCAATTAAATTATCTTTTGCATAAGTAGTAATTGTAGCCATACCCGATTTTCCACCATTATTATTGATAGTTACAATGATTGTAGTCGCTTCACCTACAGTTAGAGGGTCATTCCATGAGATGCTCTTTAATTCAAAGCTTGCTTCAGGCTCTTGAACTTCAATATTTTTCTCTATCTCATTATTATTCTCAGTTGTTTCTAAAGGGTCAGAATTCTCCAATTCAATTTTTATGTTATGATTGCCTTTTTCAGCTTCCCAATCATAATTAACTATTTCAGTTCCTTCAGCACCAACATCTACATTCCCCTCATCTACAGTAACACTGTCAATCATGAGCTTATAATCGATATTCCCATTAGTCTTACCTAGATTATTAATTTCAAAACTAATAGTTAGTTCTTGTCCCTCTTCAAGCGTCCCTTCAATATTTATGTTTGCAGGTGTGAAATCAGGTTCTTCAGGGGGTGGCCCAACATTAATAGAAAACATTCTTTCATCATTATTACTATTTTGATCTTCAGGTTCAATACTAACTAGTCTAGCAATCAAATTACTCTCACCTTCTTCAGCGACCCATTTACCCGAGATGGTTATTTCTTCATCAATATCAATTGAAACACCTTCAAGCGTTGTAAAACGTGCACCATCGTCATACCATCTTAATTCGAAGTCAGTAGCTTCTTCAGTTCCTTGATTCTTTATTTTGGCATAAATATTGATATGTTCATTGTGTATTGGATCCTCATCGTCAGTCCAGACTTCAGTTATAGCTAAGTCCACACCATCCGCTGGAGCCTCTGAAATAGATATGGTAGTATCAAGTATATTATTATCAGTATTACCTTCAGACGGATTTACATCATAGACTTCAGCTTGAATTACATATTCACCTTCATTTGGCGTCCAATCATAAGTCCATATTGTGCTAGATCCTACATTTATTGAACCTAGTGAATTATCATCTTCAATTTCAGTTTGATCTGCAAACAATTTGATAGCTGAGCCATCAATGTTCACGTTTCCTTCATTTTCCACTTTTACTGAAATGGTTACAGTATCTCCCTCAACAGGTTCTTCAGGTGTAGTTGTAATTTCAGTAATTACAGCATCAGGTTGATTAATGTCTACGATTTCATATCCATCTATGTAGCCATTACCATAATAATAATTATATTTTTCGTTTTCACTTGGCTCAGATGCGCTACCATCATGATCTCCATCCCATGCTTCAGAGTATTCCTGTAGCCTATCACGGACTGGATTAGTTTCTGAGGTCGGTCTTAATGAAATATCAGCTTCAAGAAGTAATGCAATTAATCCTGAAACAATTGGCGTCGCCATGCTTGTTCCTGATTTAGAGGTCCAGCCACTAGCACTACTCCCACCGAATAAGTTACTATGTCCTTGGGCTGCAGTTATATCACTTCCAGGTGCTACGATTGAAGGCTTAAGTTCATCCCACCTATCACTATCTCCATCGTCTTCTCTTGGGCCATAATTACTGTAACTTGCCAAATCGTCATCATTCCGATTAATATTATTCATATTATCCATAGCTCCAACGGCAACACTCCAGTCAGCTGAAGCTGGGGATGGAACTTCTTCTTCACCATCATTTCCCATGGCTATGACTACTACAATTCCTGCAGCATTAGCTTGATTTACTAACTGAGATTGAGAATCGGAGCCATCACTTCCACTGGTGGTTCCAAGTGACATGGACATAACATGTATTCCATTATTTTTTTCACCATCATTTTCCCAATCGGTATCGACATTCTCAATACAGGCTTCAATTGCTTCATTAATATCTGCACTGGAACCAGAACCCCAATCAGCCATTACTTTCATATCTATTAATCTTGCTGCCGGAGCAATTCCAAGATAGTCCTGTATTCCATCTCCATTATCATCCCCATCTCCGTCTTCTCCAGTATCTCCCCCCATTCCTAGAACTGTCGATGCCACATGAGTTCCATGTCCATCAAAATCATCAGGATCTTCACTACTATCTTCTTCTGTAGTAAATTGATAATTACCATTATCATCAGTTGGACATCCTCCATCACAATTCATTCCAGCAATAAATCTTCTAACGCCTTGATCTTCAAAAATATCAAATGTTTCATGTTCGTTGTCTACTCCTGTATCCAACACCGCCACATTAATTCCCTCACCATATACATTATTATCCCAAACAACGGGACTGTATTCACTGGATTCTCTGACTTTGATCGCACTTGCTGCAGTATCTAAAAAAGCATGAACTGGAGCTTGCCATTCGACAATTTTTAGGTCAGTTATTTTTGTTAATTCATATATTTGATTTGATGAAACACCATCTAGTCTGATAGCATCAATATATTTGTAAACATGAGTGATTTCAATTCCAATATTGTTGATTTCATTATAGTGTAGTTGGGTAGGCTTTTCCGTAAACATAAGGATAACATTTATCTCCTCTTGTATCTTAATTAGTGGTTCGATTCTATCATCTAAGCCATTGGAATTTAGATCAAAAAAAGTACTATTGAATTTAGGTTCTTCTTCGCCGATTGAGACCATAGGCATTAATGTGCTTAAAACTAAGAAAGTGACAATCCCAAGACATCTCATTGGTTATGTATTAATGAGCTTCTCTAAAAAACGTTGTGTCTGATTAATCTAATCTTCGATTGTATATTATGTATACGAATCCAATAATTCCAATTACTGCTAAAATTCCAGACACGGGGTCGTATTTGGAATAATTATTAACTGGTTCTATATTTTCAATATCAATTGAAATTTCAGTAGAGATATTCGAATTACCCATACTCTGCACAATAAACTTAGCAGTATAATATTCTGAATTATTCATTTCTATACCTATGCCCTGGATACTTCTATTTTCAAAGGGTTTCAATTCAAAATAGGTTTCGGTTAAGTATAGTTCGAGGCCCTGTTCTAGCTCTTTACTGAGAGTAAATACGTCGTTTCCATTTCCAGTATTCTGTACATTTAAGTACAGTTTCTGACCAATTTGTTCAGCTCTTATCCCAATTCCATAATATTGAGGGACATTGATTGTGATATCTCCATTTCCGGCAATTTCACCGTTTCGATCGATAAGGTTTACATTTATTTTGTATTCTTTAGATTCGGTATTTAGAGGTGGCTTCAATCTTATTAATGATTTAGATTCATCACTAAAATGTAGGATTTCTTCGGCTTCAAATTCCCATCCTTCCATTAAAACTGGATTAATACTAATTGAATCCCAAGATTGCTCTTTAGTATTTGTTATAATTAGATAACTTTCCAACCATGAAAATTCATATTTTTCTTCATTGATAGTTTTTATTTCGAGTATATTTTTATTTTCACTAATTAGGCTATATTGATGTGAGATTGGATTGTCTGGATTGAACGGAAAAATTTGGAAAGTGTCTACAGTGTGGTTATTTTCTGAGTCTATTTCAAATGTATCTGTAGATGTTGCACTGACCTGTAGCTGTATTACTCCATTCATTGAAAAGTTTGCAAGATTCAAGTTCCATTCTTTCTTTTGATTGGGTAAAATTTCATTATAATTAAATATAGTTTCAATACTATGGCTAGTTGATAATATCGTAGTATTAACTCGCACAGTTATGTTATTGGATTTTACCGTTCCAATATTTTCTATTTCTCCATGTACTGTAAAATTATCACCTTCTTGGACATTTTTAACTTCATTTTTTGTCCCATCCTCCATTGTAACTATTATCTTAGGAGATTTTACTGCCAAATCAGGTAATTGAAGATTTATAAATATATTTTTATTTACATAGTGGTCTTCGAGAAATCCTTCATAATTATAGATTCCAACTTCTAGTGAATAATTGCCCGATTTTGTGGGTTGTAATAGAATGTTATCAATAGTTCCATTATTAACTTCTCCATCATATGTATTTGCAATGGTACCTTCTGAATCTATAAGTCTAATTTTTATAGTTGTTGCATTACCAGTGTAGTTGCCATAAATTATTACACTATCATTATATCCCGTTCCAGTATCTATGCTTTCTGTATTTAATTCAATAAAATTGCTTTCAGGATTAATTTGATTTTGAAAGTTTCCAATAAATTCAAACCATTGATTATTACTGATTGTAAGATCGCTATACCCTGCGTCAGCTCCATTTGTTGGAAAATAAATAGTTAATCCATGAGCTTTATCTACATTCAGTTTCCCTGGTTTTTGCCAGTGATCTTCGGCAATTATGGTGTCTTCTAGTGCATATTGAAGTCTTTTAGTTTTAGTTAATACATCAGCCATAGGCACCAAGTTTTCTAGATTAACCGTTAAATCGTATAAATCTTTGTAATTCGGATTTTGATCATATCGTTGTGTTTCCTCTCTTGATGTACTTATTTCATTATAGTATACTGGTAGAATGCTATTTAATTCGGAGCTTAAATTATCAAGATTATTCCAAAGATTATCTAATTTACTTGTGTCTACCACTGATGCAGTAACAGAATAGCTGGTGTAAACAGAACCATTGCGATATGATTCAATATAGTCATTTACTACATTATATGCAAATTGTTCATTAGTAGTCTCTTTTTTTAATTTATATAAAAGATGATTGTATGTCCATCCTTCTAGAGGTTCATAAGCTTCAGAGCCGTGTATCATTTCAGCTTGTTCTCTAAGTTCATAGGCAATTTCAAACATACCCATTAAGCATGCATCGAACCCAATCATAGTTAATTTTGGTTCGCCAGTTATGGTCCGGTATTCCTCTAGTGACTTTCTTATTTCGGGGACATCTAAATGACTGTTTTTGTCTTCTGCTACTTTTTTCCATCCGCTTCCATGATTCCAAATAACCAACACCTTTCTTTTTGCAGGGTATTCTGATGAAGCCCAAATCATAAAGTCTCTTAGTGTGTCTCCATTACCCATGTCTAGTTCATTTCCCCAATCTTGATTTATTTCATTTAATGGTGTTTCTTCTAAATCATTTTTAATCACGTGATATGCATGCGAATCGTCATTCATGTTTTGGTCACTTAATACTACGATTTCCAAATTATCATTTGAACCGACCATTTTCATTTCATTTAAATCATCTTCAACTTCATCATACAGTGAATTGTCGCCAGCCATGTATACGTAGAATCCCCACTCAGGTATATCTTCGATTTCAGCTTTACTAAAATTGCCTGAAGGGAAGATTAACAAGAATGCTATTGCATACAACAGGACCTGCTTCACGGTTCAGTCCTGTTAAGCATCTATAAAAACACTCTTTAGACCGATATGGGGTTGTGTAAATTATTAACCTGAATCATTTTTCGTTTGCAGTAAATGCGTTTCCTCTTTATGATTTTGATTCTTTTTTTGAAGGTATCTTATATTCATTTTTACTTTTTGTTGTAAATAAATAATAAAGGGGAAAACCGATAAGCGAAAATGTTACTACACTAGATAAGAGATGATAAATCATGAAGGGTATACCTAATATGTACACTAAAATTAAATTTTCGATAGTCAATTCATAGGATAATAAGAAAACTCCCAAGTTTGTCCAGACATCATATATACCTGCAAAAATAATACCAGATGCACTGAATTTGTAAACTGTATTTGAGTTGTAACCACCTCTAAGATGGTGTTTGAATTTGGAGCTGAAAAGAGAGACTAGTAAGAATCCCGAATAAGTAAAAATAATTATTTTAGATGTTCCAAAATAGCCCAGATAGATGTCACTAAAACCTATGATGGAAATTGTGACTATAAATGCCATATTCAATGGAAGCAACATTGATGCTAAAAATATAGAGACCATTACAGTTTCAAAGTTAGGATAATCATGTAGCATGATTCTTCCCCCGAATCCAACTACAAAAAGAAGAATTGCCGTTGACAAATTAGATATTCTATTATTAGTCACTGTAAGTGTATCTAGGGACATCAATAAAAATTAATGGTTCAGTTCTTTAATGACTTTTAAAAACATTTCATAGGTTAATCTTTTAGTGTTTATATTGTAACGACTGGTATGATAAGAATTTATTAATTTCCATTTCAAACCGGGGATTTCATGTGTTGCATTATGCCTAAATGTATAGTTTGTTTGTTTTTCTCCAATACATTGAATAATTTGCCTGTGTGCCAAATTACCTAAGGCTAGTACATGTTTTAATCCATTCATCATTTTCATTTCTTCAATTAGGAATGGTCTACAATTAATAATTTCTTCATTGGTTGGCTTATTCTGAGGTGGTGCGCATCTTACTGCATTTGATATTCTGACATTGTTTAATTCTAGATTGTCCGATTTAGATGTACTATGTCTACAATTAGATAGTCCAGAATCATAAAGTGCTTTGTATAGTATGTCACCAGCATAATCTCCTGTAAATGGACGTCCAGTTCTCCCAGCGCCGTGCTTTCCGGGTGCTAATCCTACAATTAATAATTCCGAGTCTAAACTTCCAAAAGAGGGTACTGGTTTACACCAATACTCTTCATTTACAAATTCTTTTTTCTTATGAAGTTTTTTAGTTTCTCTAGCATATTCAATAAGTCGTGGACACTTTTGGCATGAGATTACTTGTTCATCAAAAACATTTCGTTCTTCATTCATTTGAGTAGTAATATCAATAGCAAACCCCTTATTAAGGCCCTCAAAGTTAGAATGTAAGGCGATTATAATGAATGAAAATTATAAAAGTAAATTGTTAGCAAGCGCAGTGACTGCAGTTTTAGTTTTTTCAAGTCTTCTGTTTATTACAGGTGCGCAGGCGACTCCAAGTGAGGATTTGGAAGTTAGTCAAATGTATGAACCAGATGGAACACCACCTCCAAGAGTCAATATTGCTTATGATATTGTCGTAGAATGGGAAAATGATGGCAGTTCAGATTATGATGCAACAGTTCGATTGTATCAAGATTGTGATTTGAGTACTTTAGCGAGTGAATCAGACACAATAACTATGAGTGCCGGACAAGAGGGTTTGACTACTCTGTCAATTACTTTTGATGAGGTTGGAGAAGTATGTTTTTCTGCAACTATATACTATAGTGGATCAGACAACGGTGAGTTTGAGAATTTTATCAATGTTGAACCTCAGACTGGTGAAGCAGATTTGTCTGTAGAGTTCCAAGTTGAAGGATCTAGTTTTGCAGCTGGTGAGGAAGTCAATGTAATTTTTGAATATGGTAATGAAGGCGATGTTAGTACACTTAACCCTGTGACTATCATGGCTTATTTTGACCCTATTGATGATGATGCTTCTAATAATTTTGAACCTTCTCCACTTATGTTTCCTTTTATTAGTCCACCTCCTCCCGATGCACCTCCTGAATCTGAGCGAATGGAATGGCCTTACACTATACCTGGAAGCACAGCTGATGGGAAATACAAATTCACAGTAGTAATTGATTCTGATCAAAATAATACTGATGAAGATTCCGATTTAACTAATAATATTCATGAATGGGAAGTTTGCATTGGTGATTGTAGTGAAGCTGACTTATCCATATCTGAAGCTTCTGGTTTAAATTCTATACGTTCTGAACCTGAAAATGCAATTGCAGGTATGACACTTTCTTTCTTTTATGCTGTAGAAAATACAGGAGAGGGTGATGCAGTTCCGCCAGGTCCTTTTGATGATCGAGAGGGGAATCTTACAATGGGCATTGAAGTTATGAAGTGTCCAGACAATGACTGTGCAGGTCAAATATGGGTGCCAGTCAATACAACCGCTCCAATTAGAACACCAATTTCAGCAGGAGAAACGTTGGAGGATGATTCAATTTTACGTGTGAATTGGTCTACTAGTTCTAGTGATTCTGGTATTTGGAATATTAGAATAGTTGCAGATTATGAAAACTCAATTCCTGAATCAGATGAAAGTAATAATATGCTTGACTGGTTCAAAGTGCATGGAGGTTACTTTAATCTCGCTGAACAAAGACCTGAGTTAATTGTTGCAGGAATTGATGAAGGTATTGAGAAAGTATACCAAGATGATGAAAGAATTATTACGGTTGCCGTTACTCAAACAGCTATGGGTGATGCTATGGCTGATGGGGTTGATGTATACTTGAGAATCACTGATCCCGATTTAAGTACAATTGATTGGTTTAAAATAGATGAATCAAGAACTGTAGGTATAGCACCTGAGACTACCTTCTTTGAATATACTTGGACTCCAACTAAATTAGGTTATTATGAATTTTATGCATTTGTGGATAAAGAAGATAATATTTTAGAATGGGATGAGGCTAATAATCAATACGAGAGTGACAAATATGTTCAAGTTTTTGAAAAACTTCCAGATTTACAAGTAACAAGTGTTTCGATTGACCCTGTGAATGATGAAGGATATGCAATGGTAGGCATTTCATCAGAAGTTGTTGCAACAATAACGAATTCAGGAATAAGAAATATGACTTCAAGTGAAGGTACAAAATTAGAAGTTTCATTCTATACTTCAGCACCAATGGCAACAAAATTGGCTACAGTCAATGTGGATCAAGCTTTAGCAGTTGGTGAAAGTGTAGAGATTTCGATTCCTTTCAAGTTCTTCGAAAATGCTCAGTATCGTGTTATTGCTAAAGTAGACGAAGATAAGTTAATTACTGAAGAAAATGAGAATAACAATGAAAAATACAAGAACATATATGCCGTTAGTTCATTAGATGCGTATGCAACTAATTTCAGTGTAGTTGTTGGAGATGGACTAGCAGGTGTAGAACATCCATTGACTTTTGATTTAGGGATGTTTAATGTGCCAGATGAGGGTACATATCGTCTTCATTTCAATGTTTCTATTGATGGGACCTTTGGATGGGGTGAAGTATTGGAGTTGTCTACTCAAAACACAACTGGCTACTATACTTTTGGAACTGGTTATTCAGTGTCAGGAAGTTATGCATACATAGATTTCAATTCAAGTTACAATGTCCAAACAGTAGTTATTCCTTGGATTCCCGATGCAAGTCGAAGTGATACCTATAATGTGACTGTTAAAGTAAGTAGTGACATAAATATAAAAGCAGAAAATGATGAAGTTTATAGTGAGCTTACAGTTGAAAAGCTTACGACTAATATATTGGCCGAATCTATTAAGATTACTGAGTCTGGAGGTTCAGCTACAATAAAAGTAACAATAGGCTATCCACAGGGTGAACAATCTGATTTGACTGTTGAAGTCGGTCTTTTGGTTTATAGAGCCACAGATTATAGTGCAGGTAATCCACCAATTGATTCTCTAACCGTAAAGACTATTGATGGAATATTAAGAGGCGATTCTAGACCTATTTCATTTACATGGGCGGTTAGTAACGGAGATTATATTTTTGTTGCAGTTGTAGATCCTGAAAATAAGGTGAAAGAAATAAATGAAGCAGATAATAGTTATCCTTCATTATTGACTAATTTTGGTACATCGGAAACTGTAGACGATGCTGAAGAGGAAGATGAAGGTCTTTTAGGGCTTCCATCAATTTCAGCAACTATTGCAATATCTGTATTTGGTCTTGTAGCTTTAGCACGTAGAAGAATTTAATGGAACACACAGCGCTACTATACTTTGTAGGCTCAGCAGGAGCTGGTAAGTCTACATTGGTTGCAACATTGCAGGAGTGGATGCAGCACTATCGCTATGATGGTGTAGCTGTGAATTTAGATCCAGGGGCTGAGACTGTAGCTTATGAAGCTGCAATTGATGTTCGTGAAAAATTCACTCTAAAAGAGATTATGGATCAATATAGTTTAGGTCCTAATGGGGCACAAGTGGTTTGTGCGGATTTATTGGCATTAGAGTTAGATTGGATGAAAGAGCAAATCCAAGAAATTCACTGTGACTATTTTCTAGTAGACACGCCAGGTCAAACAGAATTGTTTTTGTATCGAGAGGCGTCAAAAGTGTTCATAGAAAATTTGTCAGACCGATCAGGTATGGTATTGCTTTTAGATCCTCTTTTGTCCCGAACACCTGAAGGTTTTGTTACACAACTTCTACTTGCTTCTGCAGCATATCTCCGATTTCCAATACCCATGTTTCCAGTTCTAACAAAATGTGACCTTCTTGAACCTGAAGAGGTTGATAATATTCGTGAGTGGGCTTCAGATTTTGATGCATTATCTGCAGCAATGCCAAATATGGTTGGAATGTCAGGCGTTCTTTCCTCAGAATTATTACGTGTTCTTCAGATATTAACCTTGGAATCAAACTTAATCGCAGTTTCTTCTAAAGAAGGCGAGGGAATGGACGATTTGTATTCAATAGTTCAATCCACGTTTGCAGGTGGAGATGATTTGGAATCACATGCAGATAAAAATTAATGGTTTTAGTATCTATTATTAATAGTACTATTTTTATGATAATTTATGGCTGAAACAATCCCCCTTCTTGTTGAGAGAGAGGGCAGCATTATGACGTTACGACTAAACAATGTCGATAAGAAAAATGCTCTTAATTCAGAAATGATGGGTGCCATGGTAGCTGCTATCAAGGAATCGCAGAAATTTAGTGAGCTTAGCGCTATAGTAATTCGAGGTGAAGGTTCAGTTTTTTGTTCCGGAGCAGATTTAAATGAGTGGGAACCAACTCATCTTCAACAATTATTAAAAGAAATAGTAGATTGCAGATTACCAACTATAGCTATAGTTCATGGCTCATGTTTAGGTGGAGGTATGGGACTAATTTGTGCGTGTGACTTTATTCTGGCACAGGATGATACAAAATTTGGATTTCCAGAAGTAAGAATAGGTATGATTCCGGCAGTAATATTCCCTTATGTTACTAGAAAAATTAGTTTAGGAAGATTAAGAGAGTTCTTTCTCACGGGTGAGATATTTGGAGTTGCTAATGCTGAAGCAATAGGTATGCTATATGGGAAATATGATAATGAAACCTCAGATTTAGATAAATTATTAATGAGTTTGAAAAAGGGAGGTCCTCACGCCCAGGCTCATATCAAAAAACTGTTAAACAGTGATATTTTATTACATTCATCTAGGGATTTAGATTTAGCTAATCTTATTGATTCAATTAAAGAAGGAAACGAAGGTCAAGAAGGAATAAGCTCGTTTTTACAAAAAAGAAAACCAAGCTGGGACAGATAATGTTTAAAAAAATTTTAGTAGCTAACCGAGGTGAGATTGCTTGCAGAATAATTAAGGCTTGTCAAGAAATGAGAATTAAAACGGTCGCAGTTTTTTCTGATATAGATTCTGAAGCTCCACATGTTATGATGGCTGACGAATCGGTGTTAATCGGTTCAGCAAATCCTTCAGAAAGTTATTTAAATTTTGAGAAAGTAGTTAACGCAGCTAAAGAAACAAATTCCGAGGCTATTCATCCCGGATATGGTTTTTTATCAGAAAATGGGGAATTTGCACAGTATGTGATGGATTCAGGTCTAGTTTTCATAGGTCCCGATCCGGAAACAATAAGAATAATGGGAGATAAGGCAGAATCTAAAAAGATGATGATTGGTGCCGGAGTTCCTACTATTCCGGGCAGTGATGGTGAGTTAAGTGGGAATGTAGACACAATTGCTAGAGAAATTGGTTATCCATTAATGGTGAAGGCTGCAGCTGGTGGTGGTGGGAAAGGCATGCGAGTAGTTCTTTCACCTGATGATTTAGATTCTGCATTAGATGCAGCTAAAAATGAGGCACGTAATTCGTTTGGAAATGATACTTTAATCCTCGAGAAATTTTTAGATAGTCCTAGACACATTGAGGTTCAAATCTTAGGAGATAATCATGGTAATATTATACATCTCTATGAAAGAGAGTGTTCTATACAGCGAAGACATCAAAAAATAATTGAAGAATCTCCATCTCCAGCTATTAATAATAAAATTCGGAAATTAATGGGGGAGGCTGCGATTAAAGCTGCAAAAATTGCTAATTACAAAAACGCAGGGACTGTAGAGTTCTTGTATCAGAACGGAGAGTTTTATTTCTTAGAAATGAATACACGTCTACAGGTTGAACATGGAGTAACTGAAATGGTTTGCGGAATCGATATAGTAAAATGGCAAATTAAAATAGCATATGGTGAGGATTTGACTTTATCTCAGAAAGATATTAAGCAAAGAGGTCATTCAATTGAATGTAGAATTTATGCCGAAGATCCATCACGTAATTTTCTTCCAACTCCAGGAATAGTGCATAAGATGGTATTGCCTCAAGGACCAGGAATTAGAAATGACGTAGGTATTGCAGAAGATCAAGAAATAACAAGTGCCTATGATCCTTTACTGGCAAAGTTAGTTGTTTGGGATTCAGATAGGAATTCAGCTATAGAACGTATGGATAATGCACTTTCAAATTTTGTAATATTGGGTTTAATCACAAATCAACCCTTTTTAAGAGATATAATGCAAAACAAATTTTTTCAAAAATGTTCATTCTCTACTAAATTCGTAGAAGAACATTACGCTGATTGGACGCACGCCGAAATTCCGGTAGAATTAATGGTTGCAGCTTTATTGGGAACAAAAGCATCAAATAACAGTTCAGTTCAAAAATCATCCATAGATCCCCATTCCCCTTGGAATAGTAAAGGTGGTTGGAGGCAAGGCAACTGATGGTCGATATTCTAACAGTTGGGTCTTCTAAACACAATGTAAAGCTTAGCCGAATGGGTTCGAATTTTAAGATAGTTATTGATGAGCAAGTATCAGAGGGTCAGTTTTCTCGTAAAAGTGATGGACGGATAGAACTAATTATCGATGGTCGCCGTACAATTGCTTATTATGATAGAAAAGGTAATGAGATATATGTGCATTTGAATGGAACAAATTATTTTATTACAAAGAAATCGAATAGAGTGTCTAGTCAAGTATCTGAAGAAGAGAGTGATGACATAGTATTAAGTCCAATAACTGGTAAATTATTGGATAAAAAGTTAAAGAATGGGGCTAAAGTTAGTAAAGGAGAGGTTATTATTATTCTTGAAGCAATGAAAATGGAACACAGGCTAATTTCTCCCAGAGATGGTATTATATCGAAATTAACTTCTACAGAAGTTGGGGGTCAGATTAAAGAAGGTGAATTAATGTTCGAGCTGGAGGATGAATGAATATAATAAATACGAAACATAATTCGAATTCTCCAGAATCAATTTCTAATAGTAATTTTAATAAAAAAATAGTAAAAGAATTAAGAGAAAAAATAACTCAATCTAGCCAAGGTGGACGTCCTGATGTAGTAGTTAGACATCAAGAAAGAGGCAAATTATTAGCGCGTGATCGTATTGAAGAATTAATAGATGCAGATACACCATTTCTTGAATTTTCTCCATTAGCTGCTAATGGATTATATAATGATGAAGTTCCTTCAGCAGGGATAGTTACAGGAATTGGGGTAATACACAATCGTGAGGTTATGATTATTGCGAATGATGCAACAGTTAAGGGAGGGGCTTACTATCCTTTGACAGTCAAAAAACACTTAAGAGCTCAAGAGGTTGCCCAAGAGAATAATCTACCTTGTATTTATTTGGTTGATTCAGGGGGCGCTTTTTTGCCAATGCAGGATGAAGTTTTCCCAGATAAAGATCATTTTGGTCGGATATTTTACAATCAAGCTCAGATGTCTGCACAAGGAATTTCTCAGATTGCAGTAGTTATGGGCTCTTGCACTGCAGGTGGGGCATATGTCCCAGCAATGTCTGATGAAACTATTATTATTAAGGAACAAGGTACTATATTTCTTGCAGGCCCTCCATTAGTTAAAGCAGCTACTGGTGAAGAAGTCAATTCGGAGGATTTAGGTGGCGCTGAAGTCCATACTCGAAAAAGTGGAGTTGCCGATCACTATGCCATAAATGATTCCCATGCTCTTCAGATTGCAAGAGATATAGTTTCAAATTTAAATCGGGAACCTAAATTTAAGCTCGATGTTTCAGAACCTGAAGAACCTCAATACAATCCAGAAGAGTTGTATGAGATTATACCTGAAGATTCTCGGCAACCTTATGATGTTCGAGAGGTAATAGCTAGATTAGTTGACGGTTCTAAGTTTCATGAATTCAAGGCCAATTATGGCCCTACAGTTGTTTGTGGCTTTGCAAAAATAATGGGATATCCAATAGGGATTATAGCCAATAATGGTGTACTTTTTTCAGAGTCCTCTCTTAAGTCGACTCATTTCATTGAGATGTGTTGTCAACGAAAGATACCTATTGTTTTTCTACAGAATATAGTTGGATTTATGGTCGGTAAAGACTATGAAGCAGGAGGCATTGCTAAAGACGGTGCAAAGATGGTAATGGCGGTGTCCAATGCCAAAGTTCCTAAATTTACAATAATAATAGGTGGTTCTTTTGGTGCTGGTAATTATGGGATGTGTGGAAGGGCCTATCAACCACGCCAATTATGGATGTGGCCTAACGCCCGAATATCGGTAATGGGTGGAGAACAGGCAGCAGATGTTTTAGCTACAATTAAACAGGATCAGATGGTTAAGCAAGGTAAATCCTTGAATAAATCCGAAATTAAGAAAGTTAGAGATCCAATTCTTGAGAAATATGAACTTGAAGGTAATCCCTATTATTCCACAGCACGTTTATGGGATGATGGTATTATTGATCCATTAGATACTCGTATGATACTCGCATTAGGGCTTTCCACTTCATTAAATAAACCAATTGATAATTCTGATTTTGGTGTTTTTAGAATGTAATATTATAATAAAATATTAAATATAACCGTTATTTAGTCTAAAATATGGAAGAATCTATTTGCCGTATAGAGTTAGAAACTGAAGATGCAATATTCATAGCTAAAGTCCAAACGGATATGGGTGGTGCTCGTGAGTATCGCAGTAAACGTTTTGATCGCCTTCTATCTCAATTGATGACTGAATTACAAGCTGAGTTCGAGCCAGATTTCGAATGAATTTTTTCCCAGTTGTTGGTGTCGGATTAGGTGTGATTATTGGTTATTTTTTGGTAAGATATATTGCTGAAAAGATGGGTAAACCAATACCCGGGATAGGTGAGTTGATGTTTCCAATGCACCACACTGATTCTAAAATTGATAAATATCACAATAAAGGCAAGCGTTAAATGCACTCAGAAATAATGTGATGTGGTAATAATATGCGATTTGAATTAATTTTTGGAATAATGTTTGTAGCATCTATAGCATTTTTGGGTCAAGTTTCGGCTGAACCAGAAGTACTAATGGTTAATGTAAGTCCTGAGAATGTAGATAACCAGGTTGAAGAAGAAGTTAACTTTGATGCAGACTGTACGGTATGTAATGAAGAACAGTTAGAATATTTTTATTGGAATTCTTCAATAGATGGAGTTTTAGCATCAGATTCAGCGTTTATGAATCTTAATTTTGTGATGAGTTCAACTCTCTTTTCTGAGGGTGATCACAATATAACTTTACAGGTTAAGGGGAATGGCAGCTGGAGTAATATTAGTGATAATTCTACAGCAGTATTAGTTGTAACTGGAGATGATGGTAAAGGATCAGGAATTACTGTTAATTTTGACATAACACCTCCTTCACTTCATCTTGGTGAAACTGCTCGTTTTGAATCATGTACTACAATGCAGCCCGAACCACAACCTTGTGTTGATGACGTGAATCCGGATTTATCTTTTGATTGGAAAATTCAATGGAATGGTGCTGGTGATTGGTCATATCTAGGAGATTCAGAATCTTTTGAATCCAATCAATTTCAGGAAGGGAACCACAATGTAAGATTAATTATTACTGATAATTCAAATGATGATGTTAGCCTTCCTTTAATTCAAGAGTTACTAGTTCTACCTCCGATACCTATTCTGAATGTTCAAGGACTTGATCAATTAACAATTAAAGAAGGGCAAGAATTAGTAATAATCACTTCTTGTGTAGATAATACTTTTGAAGAAATCGAATGTAGTTATGATTGGGAAATGTGGGATGATAATGAAGGTGGCTTGCTATTATTTAGATTAGATTCTAAAAATTTAACATTGAATAATCTTACCGAAGAAGTTCATATGTATGATTTAATGGGAAGGGCTTTTGATGAATCCGGTACTTATTCAAGTTGGGTACATATTTTTATAACTGTAAATCCCCCAAATCAATCTCCACAAGCTTCAATAGATATTTCACCTATGGAATTAGAGAATCAACCTTGTTGTTATGCTACTTATTACCAAGATTCAACTATCACCTTTGGTTCAGCTAATTCGGATGATCCTGATGGTCAGATAATTGCTTTCAAATGGTGGCATAATAATGAAGTTGTATCTGAAGATTCTACTTGGACTTCATCATTTTCGGAATTAAGTATTTACCAAGTCAAATTAGAAGTTCAAGATGATAATGGAGAATGGAGTGCAAGGGTTTCTACCAATTTTAAGATAGTAGTGAATACTCCACCTAAAGCCTCTTTCGATATT
>TARA_B110000438_G_scaffold86276_1_pt1 | contig 39928 bp, 36 predicted proteins | sample TARA_B110000438 | Tara Oceans TARA_B110000438 (sample SAMEA4398413) | marine metagenome | biome: Polar Biome; feature: [MES] marine water layer (ENVO:01000295) within the mesopelagic zone...; material: water (ENVO:00002006), including particulate matter (ENVO:01000060) such as...... | reverse complement strand
ATAAAAACAGAATGATAAATCAGGCAGAGGGTTATAGAAATGATATTATCCCAAAAGCACGAGGTGAAGGAGAAGCGATGATTCGCAATGCTGAGGGTTTTAGGGAGTCAAGAATAAAAAGGTCCGAAGGTGATGCTGCAAAATTTACAACAGTATTAAAAGAATATAAAAAGGCAAAGAGTATTACACAAAAAAGGCTATACCTCGAGACGATGGAAAAAGTTTTACCAGGGATAGATAAAATTATTATACCAGATAAGGACAGTGGAAATATGCTAAACCTTTTAAACCTGAATACAGGGAAAGGAGATAAAAAGTAATGAAAAATTTATCAATTGCATTGATTGTACTCGTCTCAATATTTTTTCTTTCTTCAATAATCATTGTGGATGAGACGGAACAAATAGTCATTCTACAGTTTGGTAAACCGGTTAGAACTCTCACTGAACCAGGATTGAACTATAAGTTTCCAGCGCCTTTTCAAACAGCAACTTCATTTGAAAAGCGACTTTTAGAATATGATGTCCCTCCTGAAGAAATTCTAAGTAAAGATAAAAAATCACTTATTATAGATAACTATGTAAGATGGAGAATTACAGACCCATTATTATTTCTTCAGACTGTAAGTGCGGTTCCAACTGCGAAGACACGATTAGATGATATTGTCTATTCTGAACTTCGACAGGAATTAGGAACTCATGACATGGTTGAGATCATTACTGAGAATAGAGAGCTCATAATGGAGAAGGTCACCTTAGCTAGTAATGAAGAAACGAGTAAGTATGGCATAGAAATTATTGATGTTAGGATACGCAGAGTTGATCTTCCTAAAGAGAATGAAGCGTCTATTTACGCAAGGATGGAGGCCGAACGAAAACGTCAAGCAAATAAGTTTAGATCTGAAGGAGAAGAAGAAGCACAGAAGATCCGTGCTGAAACCGATCGTGATAAGACAGTTATCTTAGCAGAATCTTATAAGAAAGCTCAGCAGATACGTGGTGAAGGAGAAGCAAAAGCACTTGATATTTATGCTACCTCTTTTTCGAAGGATCCTGATTTTTATGAATTTGTTAGGACATTAGAGACCTACGAAAAGGTGATTGATGATAAAACAACCTTGGTCTTACCTGGGGATTCAAAACTTTTTAAAGGCTTAACTCAATAGGTTCAGAATTAAGCTATGACCAATGGTCGTTTATTATAATAGACCTATTGGTAATTATCATGATTCTTTTTTATGAGAGTCTTGAAGGGAAAATGATTAAATGAAAATAGATATTAGGTCCACCACTATAGTAGGGGTGCGTCATAAGCGAAAAGTTGCAATGGCCGGAGATGGGCAGGTTACATTTGGAGAGATGGCATTTAAACAAAAAGCTGTAAAGGTCAGAGAATTTCAAACTGAAAAAAATAGTGTTCTAGGTGGATTTGCGGGAGCTGCTGCTGATGCACTAACACTTTTTGAAAAATTTGAACAAAAACTAGACCAATACGAAGGAGACCTAAAGCGATCTGTAGTAGAGCTTGCAAAGGACTGGCGTACTGATAGAGTGCTACGCCATCTGGATGCGATGCTAGTTGTTATGGATAAAAGATATAGTTTCATAATTGCTGGGGATGGTAATATAATAGAGCCAGATGGACCGGTTGTTGCAATTGGCTCAGGTGGAGGATTTGCGCAGGCAGCTGCTACAGCATTTTTAAGATCTACAAAATATTCTGCAAAACAAGTAGCAGAAAACTCATTAAAAATCGCAGCAGATCTTTGTATTTATACTAATGACACAATTTCGACATTGGAAATTCAATGAAACAATTAACTCCTCGACAGATTGTTAAAGAATTAGACAGATATATTGTTGGGCAAACGAATGCCAAAAAGGCTGTAGCAATTGCGCTTAGGAATCGCTGGAGACGCCAGCAAATAGATGGGAAACTTCGTGATGAGATAATGCCAAATAATATTATTATGATCGGTTCAACAGGTGTTGGAAAAACTGAAATTGCTAGGAGACTGGCATCTCTTGCTAATGCGCCTTTCATTAAGATCGAGGCCAGCAAATTTACTGAGGTTGGTTATGTCGGTAGAGATGTCGAATCTATAGTACGTGATCTGATGGATACAGCAGTTTCCATGGTAGAGAGAGAAAAAGAAAGTGAGGTATTAGAACTGGCTGAGCATCTTGCGAATGAACGGATCTTAGATATTCTTTTTCCGGATGAAAATAAAGATGACCCCAAAAGATCTAAAGAATTAAAAGAACGGCATAAGAGAACTAGAGATAGAATTCGAAAAAAGATGGAAAAAGGGGAATTTGAAAGTAAGGTGATTGAGATAGAACTCTTTGATGAACCAGCTATTGGTATGCAGGTTTTTGGACCAATGGGAATGGAAGATATTGGAATGAATATCAAAGATATGATCTCTGGCTCTTTACCAAAATCAAAGCGAACTAAAAAGATGACTGTCTTGGAAGCAAGAGAAGTCTTAATTGACAGTGAAGCTTCTAAGCTCATAGATCAAGATGAAGTTGTGCGAGTTGCGAAAGAACGTACTGAGAATAATGGAATTGTTTTTTTAGATGAAATTGATAAAGTAGTTGGTAGTAATGGCGGACCTGGTCCTGACGTAAGTAGAGAAGGAGTACAGCGTGATTTGTTACCAATTGTTGAAGGTAGCAACGTTAATACTAAATATGGTGTTGTAACTACGGATCATATTTTATTTATATCTGCCGGTGCATTTCATGTAAGTACTCCATCAGATATGATCCCAGAATTACAAGGGCGATTTCCGATTAGAGTAGAAATGGATAAACTAAATACAGATGATTTTGTAAAGATACTTACTCATCCTCGTTCAGCGCTTATTAAACAATATACTGCACTCCTTAGCGCAGAGAATGTTGAACTTGAATTTAACAATGCTGCAATCAGGGCAATTGCTCAATTAGCATCAGAAGTAAATAATGCTATGGAGAATATAGGAGCAAGGCGTTTGCATACAATAATGACAACTCTTTTAGAAAAGCCACTTTTTGAACAACCAAAACGAGGTGAAAAAAAAATCAAGATCACGGCAAAATCGGTAAAAGAATCCTTAAAAGATATAGTTGAAGACCCTGATTTAAGCCGGTACATATTATAGGAACGAAAATGCCTAACCATTTTTTACATATTTCAGATTATTCAAAAGATCAACTTTGGGAGATTTTAAGTCTTGCCAAGGAGCTAAAGACAAAATTTCATAATAAAGAAAATTATAAACCTTTTAAAGATCGATCATTAGCTATGGTTTTTGCAAAACCATCAGCGAGAACCCGAGTGTCTTTTGAAACTGGTTTTGAGTGGATGGGCGGGCATGCCCTTTTTCTTGGTCCAAATGATATTGGAATTGGCAAGCGTGAAGCTATTAAAGATATTTCTCGTTTATTTAGTCGTTACAATGATATTATTATGGCTCGTTTATTTGACCACTCCCATATTCTAGAACTAGCAGAATATTCTGATATACCAGTAATTAATGGCCTTACTGATTATAATCATCCCTGTCAAATTATAGCAGATATTCTTACAGTTTGGGAACATCGTGGAAACTTAGATGATTTAAAGGTCACTTATATGGGTGATGGAAATAATATTGTTCACTCTTGGCTACAACTTGCAAGTAAACTCCCAATGCATTTTGTTTGTTGTGCTCCAAGCGGTTTTGAACCAGATAAAGAAACAGTAATAATGGCAGAGTCCAATAATCTATCTACATACGAATTATCTCATGACCCTAAACATGCTGTATCGGATACAGATGTTGTTTATACTGATGTATGGGCTTCTATGGGGCAAAAAGAAGAAGCAAAAGAACGTGAATCAATTTTTGCTGATTACCAGGTAAACGAATCACTAATGGATGGTACTGGTAAGCAAAGTTTATTTATGCATTGTTTACCCGCTGAAAGAGGGAGAGAAGTGACAGATGGTGTAATGGAATCTGCCTATTCAATTGTTTTTGATCAAGCGGAAAATCGTATGCATGCCCAGAATGCAATAATGGTTTATCTCAGTAAATGATTAGTCCCTCTTCTCGGGAGCTTTTTTAAAAAGACGATCAGGAAGATCTAAATTTATTTTGTAGTTATTATATTTAACATTGATAACTCCCTCTACAACATCATTAGATTTTTTAATGTCACCCCCAATTTTCATTATACCGCTTAGGTCGTTATTTAGCCAGCTTGCAAGACGAGCATCTTTAATGTAGTATTCAACTTGGGATTGAATTGGCATATAAAATTCGCCATTAATTAGATCAAATGAGTTTTTTATCTGAAATAACTTGATAGTATCAATTCGAGTTGTAACAGATTGAATTAGCCATCTGTTTGTATCAACAACAACATCAACAGTAGGGGAAAAAGTTAACTTTGCATATTCATTTGGGAATTGGGCTTTGAGACTATCAGCGATGACTGTACCACTTAGTAAAATAGAATTTTTTAAAGGAAGATCAAGATTCTTATATAATTGGATGTTTTTTAGATTATTGAAATTTTCCTTTGGAGAAGTGAATAGTCCTGTTTTTGGTAGAACGCCGAAACCTTTGGTGTTTACTTTTACTTTATTTGGGCTTTTATAATAGACTTTATACTCTTTTTTTGGTAGTCGAAAACCGGGGACATTAAGGCTTATTATCATTTTTGCTTCAAAATCTCGGACTCGTTGATATTCATTATCTGTTTTATCGATTATTCTATTAATTTCAGCTTCTTCTGTTGAGTACAACATACCGATCCATAAAATTATTCTTAAGGAGTTTCTCCATTTAAAGATCATTCAGTTATATCCTTATTATTAAAAATTAAAAATGATGATGTTATAAATATCATCGACCAGACTCCACATATAATTATCATTTGCATTATTTCTGACCAAGGAATTGGATCATAAAAGGCTTTTAAAAATATATTAATATATCCAGTAAATAAATATGGATTAATTAATTCAAATAATTTAATAGGTATAAAAGAAATCGCAGTGCCAATAAAGACGATACTGATAGTTATTATTATAGGTGTTACACTATTATTTGATATTGTGGAGATAAGAAAGCAAAGGCATGAAATCGTTAGCATTACAATATTAGATATCAGAAAAACTAAGAAAAATCTCCATAGAACATCATCTTCAGCCAGAAATAAAAACCCCTTGTGGAAAACTGCTAGATCACCGTATCCAAGCCATAGTGTACTTACAAACAATGAATAGAATATAAAAAAGAACATGAGCAATGTAGTGTAGCCTAAGACTATTAGAAGCTTACTAAATAATACTTTACTCCTTGATACTGGTCTAGTCAAATACATTCTGAACGTAGCTTTTGAGTATTCTCCAGAGACGATCTCTGAAGCAACAATAGTTGAAAGAAATGGCATGTGGCTTATTAATATTGCAATGATGATATAAGTTGCCAAATACCCATTAATAAGTGAACCCACAAATATAAATGAGTCAGCAAGTTGACCATAAAGGCTTTTTTCGAGAGCATTTCCTCCATTGTCGATCGCTCCAACTATAAAAGGAATTAATATAGTGATCAGGGCAAAGCTTATGTATGTCCGTTTACGATTAATAATTTTTATTAACTCGTTTTTGATAAGGTTAAAAATCATATAAATAACTTTTTAAGTCCTGACTCTTTTTCTATCAAACTAATATTTAAGTTGCCCGGTATCAATGAGGATAGCTCTTGGAAACTTAATTTTGTTTCTAATTGAATTGTTTTATTTGTTAATTCATTTATCCTAATATTCGTATTCTTATTTAAAACCTTTGCCAGACCATCAACATTAGATGACCCTATAAAAAATGAGTTACTTTTCTTTAATAGAGTCTTTAGTGAAGACGATAAAATTAACTTTCCCTTTTTTAAAACGGCGACATCAGTACAGAGACTTTCAACATCTTTTAGAATATGTGTACTAATGCAAACTGTTTTACCATCATTTTTTAAGTCTGCCATAAGTTTATTCATCTCAGTTATTCCCGATGGATCTAAACCATTATTTGGTTCATCTAGGATTAATATTTTTGGGTCATGCAATAATGCTTGAGCAATCCCAAGCCTTTGTTTCATCCCATAAGAGAATTGATCTACTTTTGTATCAGACCATTCTAGAAGGTCTACTCTAGCTAAGACTTGAGCCACCCTACTTACTTCAGTATTAACGAGTCGGTTGAATATTTCTAAGTTTTCTTGTGCTGTCAAATATTCATAGAATGATGGATTCTCTATCATAAATCCAAAATTTTTCAGATAAGAATTTGAACTTTTATTTATAGAGTTATTTTCAAAATAGATAGATCCATTCCATGATCGGATTAATCCAGATAGGATACGCATGAGTGTAGATTTCCCACTTCCATTTGGTCCAAGAATGCCAAAAATAGAATTTTTTGGAACATCGATTGATACCTTATCTAGGGCAAGAAGGTCTCCAAAAGATTTACTTAGTTTAGAGGTACTAAGTATTATCTCTTTTTTCATTTTAAATCCATGATTTCTAGTACACCATAGCCACTTTTGATATCTTGGTTTTTAAGAGACATGCTTACATTACTGTTAAAACGTGTATAGTATGGATCAATCTGAGATTTATTCATAGCCCATCGTATAGGCATAGGTACACCCATTCTTTTAAATATATCAGAGTTATCAATAACAGTATTCCCTTCTATTTTAATTAATATCCCATCTTTGGTAATCATTTCAACAGTTGAAAAAAGGGGCTCATTCTTTTTATTGTATAGGTGATTGATTCGGTTAGAGTATTTTGTGAATATTCCGTCTGTACCATATCTATTAGTAAAAACTTTTTCTTCATTCGCTATGTATAAAATAGGAATATTATATCCTCCTCTTTTATCAGAGAGATTAAGCTCAGCTGCAATAATTGTGAAGCCTTCGACTCGTGCTCTAAACCAAGTCCAACTATCAAATAATCTTTGCAATGGTGTATTCCCCCAGTTGTGATCATGATAGCCATCTCCAGAGACGGTTTTTTTATCCCCATTAGAAATTAAATATCCTTTTGTAAGTCCACTAGGGACAGCTGCTAACCATGCAAAAAAATCTTCTCCAGCTTTTATTATACCATCTTGAGGTCTATAGGGTTTAACAGTCGATTGTAGTGAAAGGTCAACGCCAAATCCATCAAAATCTTTAGGATCTAAAAAAAGTCTATATTGATCAAGGTTGCCAATTAGATAATTATTCCCCATTCTAACTGAACAGCTATCTTTTGAAAAACTAACTTCTTTTTTATTAAAATATTTTAATGTAAAAACCTCATCACCATCTTTAGGGTTATAGTTTAGACCGATGAAGTATCTATCTTTAAAAAAATGAATTTTATAAAAGTAACAAACAAATAGAGAGCTATCAGCAAATTTTGCATCAAAATACCACCATTCAAATTCATTGGATTTTCCAGTTGTTCTAGCTCCATCTTCCCATTTAGAGACAGTTTTACCAAGCTCATTTGGCTGAATAGGACTTAGGTCTTTAAGTTTATATGAACCCGTATAGATCATTGCACATGATGTAAAAATAAAAAAGAAAATAATGATAATAAGGTTTTTAAACATAGGGCACTTATTTGTACTCTGTTTTTTAAGGAGCGATCCAGTTATACTTCAAATTTTTATCAAATGTAAATTGTATCCTCTGGTGTCCTTCATGACTTAGATGGAGCCAGTCCAGTTTTTCAAAAACTATATCGACCTTACAAAACCTATCAAAACCTTTTATTAGGTCTGCTTCATTTAGATCTTCTTTTGGCTTTAGAGGTAAATTTACTTTGAACTTCTCTATAGTTTGTGATGGAGCATAGGGGCCTAAATAACAGAGTTTACTATCGAGAGTTGTTTTGCTCCAGGCCTGCTCTGCCAAAATATTATTATTTTCGATATTTGCTTTGCCTGAAATTCGTAATTGAACTTTTCTTGGTTTATCATAGAATAATGCAGATACATTATTATTCAAGGTTATTTCATTATATTTCTGGCTTCTTTTATCAGTATTAAAAGATATAGAATGGTTTTTCTTATTAACATTTCTTAAAACAACAGTTCTTGATTCTGGTCTTTTTCCCCGAATAGAAGAAAGGCTAAAAGAATGGTATTCATGTTTTGCTTTTAAAACACCGGACTCGAGTTGTTCAAATTCCTCAGCCAAAAATTTATATGGATCTCTTTTCATTTAATTACAATTAGGCTTTTATATATTTACATTGACATTTATTACAAATATGTGTCCCTCGACCAGCCACTCGAAATTTTAATATTTGCCCATCACATTTTGGGCAGACTTTTCCCTCTTTTCCAAAAACTTTTAATTCTCCTGAATATTTTCCAGATTGGCCATTAACAGAAAAATCAATTATAGTTGTACCTTTAGAAGAAATAGCATTTTTTAAGATAGATCGTATAGAATTATATAATATTACCACTTTTGTGTCTGGAATCATATTTGATATAGAATTTGGATGAATACCACTGGTCCATAAACTTTCATCAACATAGATATTTCCTAACCCTGATAGTACTGATTGGTCTAGCAGCAGAGCTTTAATATTTCTTTTTTTAGAATGTAAAATTTTAATTAATTCATTACTAGTGAAGGAGTTGTCTAATGGCTCTGGCCCATGTCTAGAATTAATATTTTTAAAATTATCATACAGATATAGTCTCCCAAATTTTCGGACATCATCAAAAACAAGAACTTTTCCGCTTTTCATTTGAAATAACGCACGAGCATGTTTGGGTATTGAGGGTCCATTAAGAAAGTAGAGCTTTCCTGTCATTCTTAAGTGAATGGCAATAATTTGAGCTTTAAAATGAATTATAATAAACTTAGCACGGCGACTGACATCTTTGATCTTCAGACTTTTCTTATTAAAAATATCTTTGGAATTAAAATTATCAAGAACCTTTGGCCAGATTGGATTAATCTCTATCAATTCTTCATTTATTAGATCATTTTTTATATGATCAACAACAGTTTGAACTTCAGGTAATTCGGGCAATTATTTTTCCTCAGAAAAAATATTAGTTTTTTTCGACCAAATATTCATAACTATTAGGGTTCCTATCAAGGCTAAGATATAGTGAAGTGTAGAGAAAGACATTCCCGCAAATATACTTTTTGTCTCAATGATCCAGCCTGCAATTAAAGTGCTTAAAATCACCATTGCTCTAGAGTAAACGCCAAAAATAGTCGAAACTCTTCCCATGATATTATTTGGAATATTTTCCATAAATATAGTTCTAATAATTATACGAGCTGAATTATTATGTAGGCCCATGAAAAAGAAGGTAACTGAAGCAAAATATATTGTTGGCATTAAAGGTGTAATAAAACACATTACACTAGCGACCCCATAGCATATTAAGAGTGATTTACTGCGCCCAAGTCTGTTTAATACGAATCCAATAATTACGGTAGAAATCAAGGCTCCGACACCATAGAGTCCATCCATGAGCCCATATCCCCAACTCCCTTTATTAAAGATCTCTTTTGAGATTGATATGGTCAAGACGGAAAGGGATCCCCATATTGCAACATCAGATAATATTGTGGTAAGGCCAAGTGTCACAATATCTAGTTTAGTTTTTAGGTATGAAAACCCCCTGGAAATTGCTTGAGTTAAATTTTCTGTTTTATCATACTGCTGAGTCCTTTTGAATGGAGCAAGTGCAATTAGAATCCCAGAAATAAGGTATGCAATCGCATTTATCCAGAGTGCTGCCATTGGACTGTATATATGGACTATAAAGCCGCCTGCACCTGCACCTAAGATAGATCCTACTTGATAGCTTGCAGATAATAAAGCGTTAGCCGAAAAATAATCTTTTTGTTCAACTAGTTCTTGAACAAAGGCATGTGCTGTTGGCCAGAAAAGAGAATTACATAGGCCCATTAAGATTACAACAGGATACAGCATCCATAGTTCAAATTCATGGTAGTTCAAGACTAAAAGAAAAATAATAATAACCAGCATTCGGCAAATATCTAGTATAACGAGTAGCCATTTTCGGTTTACTTTGTCAATTATAATACCTGCAAATATTGCTAGAAATAGTCCTGGCGCTGTAGCGGTTGCCATTATTTTACCTAAAGCAAATTCTGAGTTTGTTTTTTCTAAGACGATCCAACTTATTGCAATTAAGTTAAATCCAAAGCCAACTAAAGAAATTATATTTCCAAAGAAAAAAAGTAGAAAAGTTGGGTTTTTAAGTAACTGATACATTGATTTCATTAACGGAGAAATGTTAAGATATAATTAAAGAAAAGTAGCAACAATATTATAATGAGAATAGGCACTGTCCATTTCAGGAAAGTAACTAAAAAGTAAAGACTCGCTGCTTTAATATCTTTTAATAATTTCATTTTAATAATTTTAATAATGTATTGGTAAGAAAATAAAATAAAGATGTAAAATTATATAGTTCTCGAAGTTGATTATTTAATAAAATAAGTAAACAAAAAAATAAATAATTATTATAATACCCAATTAATATGACATCAAAACTACCACTTTTTCCCCTAGAACTCGTACTGCTTCCTTATGAAACGCTACCCCTTCATATTTTTGAACCTCGGTATAAAGCTATGGTTAAAAACTCCATTGAGGATGATATGCCTTTTGGAATTGTTTTGAAGGAAGGTGATGAACTTTTCCCAAAAGGCTGTAAGGTAAAAGTGACCAAGGTTTTTAAAGAATATGATAGCGGCGAATATGATATTATGGTAAAAGGACTAGATTGTTTTGATGTTATAGGTACTGAGATGATAGGAGATACCGTCATTGGTAAAATACAATATATTCCAATGAATCTTGATGCTGACCAATTACTTATCCAAGAATTGCAAGACTCCTATCTAAAAGTTATTTTAAGATTTGGTATCAAGTCCGATCTGGAAGTACACATGAATAAAAAGATATCTTTTGAGTTCCTTCAAGGGCTCCAGTTGCCTGTATCAATAAAAAAAGACCTTATTGAGATGGATAGCGAACTAAGCAGACTTGCATTTATAAATACAATTTTTAATAATATTTTAAGTCAACCTTTTAAATCAGAGAATGGTCATATACCTGAAGCATAAAAGAATCAGTTGATATAAATCTCTACAGTTCCTCTCTTTATTTTTTTGTAATATTCTGACTTGGTGACGGTCTATTTAATTTGGCTAATTGGTGTGGTGGCCTGGAACTTTGGTTTTCCAGATGCAGTGCCTATAGCAGATGTATTGGTCGCGGTCTTACTTTCATTTGGGACCTATCAATTATCAGCCATTATTAATAAGAGGAATAAGGTCTAAGTTTATAACTACTCCATGATTACTGATTAAAATAAAAACCTTGAAAGAAGAACACTCATATTGGAAAGAGAATCTAACACTAATAATTAAGTGTCTAATTATTTGGTTTGTGGTCTCCTATGGCTTTGGGATCATACTTGTAGATATTTTAAATAATATTCAGATAGGAGGATATAAGTTGGGTTTCTGGTTTTCCCAGCAAGGCTCGATATATGCATTTGTGATCTTGATATTTTATTATGCTTATAAAATGGATGAGCTTGATAAAAGATACAAGGCCTCTGCAAATGGAGAAGGATAGCTAAACCTATGGATCTTCAGGCTCTTACATTTTTGATTGTTGGTATAACCTTTGTTATCTATATAGGTATTGCATTTTGGGCTCGAGCCCAAAATACCAACGAGTTTTATGTAGCTGGAGGCGATATTCATCCTATCGCTAATGGGATGGCGACTGCTGCAGATTGGATGTCAGCGGCATCATTCATTTCTATGGCTGGTATGATCGCATTTCTTGGTTATGGGGGATCAGTGTTCTTAATGGGTTGGACTGGGGGGTATGTATTACTTGCGTTGTTGCTTGCGCCGTATCTTAGAAAGCATGGTTCTTTCACTGTCCCAGAATTTATTAGTGATCGATATTATTCAAAAACTGCCAGAGTAGTCGCGGTGATCTGTTTGATCATTGCTTCCGTAACTTATGTAATAGGACAAATGAAAGGTATTGGCGTTGCATTTTCTAGATTTTTAGAAGTCGATTATGATCAAGGGTTAATGATAGGTATGGTTATTGTTTTTATCTATGCTGTAATGGGTGGAATGAAAGGTATTACTTATACACAGATTGCTCAGTATGTTATAATGATTATTGCTTACACTATCCCTGCTATTTTTATTTCTTTTATGCTTACGGGTAATCCGATTCCACAATTTGGATTAGGAAGTACGCTAGAAGATGGAGGATATCTACTAGATAAGCTCGATGAAATCATGACTCAGCTTGGATTTAAAGAATATACCACCAATGCTCGCTTAAGTTTAACAAACATGTTTTTTTATACTCTATCTCTAATGATAGGAACTGCTGGTCTCCCCCATGTGATTATGCGTTTCTTTACTGTTCGGTCTGTAAAAGCTGCTCGCTCTTCTGCGGGCTGGGCTCTTGTTTTTATTGCCGTACTATATACTACGGCACCAGCTGTAGCAGCCATGGCTAGATTAAATTTAATGACTACCATTGACCAGCCTTCAATGGATAAAAACTTAGCCTACCAAGATCGACCCTCTTGGTTTAAGAACTGGGAAAAAACGGGCCTATTAAAATATGAAGATAAGAATAATGACGGGTTAATACAGTATACAGGTGATGATAGAAATGAGATGGTAAAGGTAGACAGGGACATCATGGTCTTAGCGAATCCTGAGATTGCAGGTCTGCCTAACTGGGTTATTGCACTAGTTGCCGCAGGTGGTCTAGCCGCAGCTTTATCCACTGCTGCGGGTTTATTATTGGCCATTGCATCATCAATCTCTCATGACCTTTTGAAAGGTGTTTTTAAACCAGAGATATCAGAAAAAGACGAACTAAGAGCTAGTCGTATTGCAATGGCAGGCTCAATCGCAGTTGCGGGGTATTTTGGATTTAATCCACCTGATTTTGCTGCGGGGACTGTAGCTCTTGCTTTTGGCTTAGCAGCTTCATCTATTTTTCCAGCTTTGATGATGGGTATTTTTTCTAAAAAAATGAATAAAGAAGGGGCAATTGCTGGAATGCTAGCCGGAATAAGTGTTACTCTATTGTATGTTTTTCAGCATAAAGGTATAATGTTTATTCAGTCTACGGCTTTTTTGGGGGATATGACACCAAACTGGTTTATGGGTATCGAGCCCAACGCATTTGGTGCTATTGGTGCAATTGTAAATTTTGTCGTTGCTTATCTAGTCGCAAGCCAAAACCCAGCTCCACCAGAAGAAGTAATAAAAATTATTGAACGCATTCGAGAACCATAGATCTAAATAGAGAATAGATACTTTGGTGTTTTTACAAAGTTCTTAGTTATCCTTTAGTAGTCCATTTCCATACCACCACCGCCCTGGCCACGGCCACTCATATTGCCCTTACCCCATCTTTTTTTCTGTTGTTTACCAAAGTTGTAATTCAGGACGACAGACATAAATCGTTGATCTCTTTGTCGTTCGGCATACATTAGTTGCGTATATGTTTCTTGAGTAACTGCGTTTGTTATTTCATTAGATGTATCAATAATAAACTTCCCAGTATCAAATAGGTCATTTACCTTAAGGGTAACCGACAAGCGCTTCTGCAAAAAAGACCGCTGAACACCTAGGCTAGCTGTATAGTTGGCTGGAATTGTTCCAGTTGTAATTTTCATTTTACCTCTTCCTCGCATGGATAATTCAACCCGAGCAACCATAGGAATATTAAGTGTCAGTTGTCCTCCAAGGCCAATACCAGCAGAGTTACCATTAAAATCAGCTTCAGCCTTATCCGAAATTTCTGAGTTCCAACCGTAGCCCCAAATCATGACACTTGCTAAAGGGATTGGTCGGTACATTATATTACCATTGAAATTCATGCTTGTTGATTTTTCAGCATTTCCTGCTGTCATAAGCTCATAGTTTGTGGAATCAAAAACTATATAATCTCTGTCCCACCACATTATAACATCCTCAGTGTTTTTATAAGATAATGATGTGTTCAGGTTTAGTTTTCGAGAGTTACTTGAAAAGTTTATTTCCATAACATCACTATACTCAGGGTTTAAAAAAGGATTACCATTTCTTAGTCTGCTAATATCTTGTGTATTCCTTGGGAATGGGCTTAGAGTCCCTCTGTTCGGCCTGTTTACTTTCTTTGAATAACCAAACTGAATACTCTGTCTTTCAGTAAGTTTATATAATAAGAATAGACTTGGATAAATTTGTGTATAGGGATTATCAAATGGAGAATCCATTATAGCGTTATCAATAATTGAGGTTATTACATTGGTTGAATCATGAAGCGTGGGGCCTTTAAGTGTTGCTTTTGTTTCGGCCCGCTCAGCGCGAGCACCTATCTTTAATCCAAAACGATCAGTGAGTTCGTATTTAGTTACTAAATATGCAGCATAAATATTTTCAGAGTAATCATTGTAATATACATCGCCTAGATAGGTTAAGTCGGTGCCAAAGCCTCTTAGGGTCGCTTTAGTACCAATCTCAATGCCAATTTTTTCTTTGAATTCATCTTCATAATCAAATGCAAAGGTAATATTATCATTGTGCTCAAGCGCATCTGTACCTTGATCTGAGGTTGCTGAATTATGTGCCGTTTCACTACCTCCATGCTCATGGACATCGTCAGTTTCATGAGAAGAGCTGACATATGCTTTTAGTAATTGCTTATCTGAATCAAATTTATTTTCATAAGAGAGTAGATGGTCTAAGTGAAATCCATCATCATGCTCTGTTGTGTTCACTAAACCCAATAAGTTAGGATTTATCGAATTAGTGGTATAATTAAATTCTTGTTCTGTTAGGTCTTTATGGTCGGCAATATCAAAGGTATATCCAACGGTACTATTTTTGGATGGATAATAGTCACCACCAAAGCGGAAACTCAAGTTAAGGGGGGTGCTTTCACGATGAGTTTTTTGAAAAAGAGAGTCTGTCCGATCTGCGTATTTATATTGAAATTCTCTTAGACCGTCCCCAGCTCGTGTACCTGTTCTAAAATTGGAGCTACTGAAGACGTTCCATTGATCTGTTCTATAGTTTAGGTTCCCATTTAAATTTTGCTTACCACGTTGTCCTGCCATTGCAGAAATAGTACCGTTAAAACCTTCAAAAGCCCCACGTTTTAATACAATATTTATAATACCTCCAACACCATCAGGGTCATACTTTGCTGATGGGTTAGTTATTACCTCAACTCGTTCAATCATAGATGCTGCAATATTATCTACATTACCTCGGCGTCCGCTTCCAGTCATACCACTGCGTTTTCCATCAATTAAGACTGTAACGTTTGCATCTCCGGCGATTGAAACAACACCATCAATATCCACATCTACGCTAGGAACTTTACGTAAGACATCAGATCCAGATCCACCTGAGGCTGTAAGGTTTTTACCAACGTTAAATATTTTTTTATCGACTGTTTGAATAAATTGGCTTTCGTCACCGATAACATCTACGGCCTCTAGATTTACTGCAGATAAACCAAGCTTAATTGTGCCAATATCCTGATTAATACCACCTCCCTGGCCAGGGAAGATATTGATTAACGGTATCTCTTTTTTTCTGTATCCGATAAACTCTATCACGGCAGAATATTTACCCAGTGGTATCTCTTTAATATTTAGCCTTCCTTCTTTATCAGTTAGTCCGCCAGTTATTACCTCATTATGCTCAAGGTCTATTAGTGATACAGATGCATATTCTAAAGGTTTTAAGGAAGTAGAATCAACGACAAGGCCTTTTACAATTCCGATTGCAGGCATTTTTGGTTTATCCGCGTGGTCTTTATGGGCAAAGATCTTTGATGTGATGGATAAGATTATTACAATAAAAGTATATTTAAGAGAAGTTTTCATTAAAGTTTCCATATTTATAATTGGACCCTACATTGCAATAGAGCAGTCATGTTTTATCTCGGATAGATAGGTGCAAATTTAAATGACTTTTTTTATAGATCCCTACTCTTTTGGCCTGATTTGAATTCTAAATACTGGGTGAGTAGCGGGTGCTGTTAGTGCATTTAATACCTCAAACTGCATTTCGAATTTTCGTTTTTTATCAATGGTCCGAACATCAACTATTGTTTCACCGTGGGGAGGAATAGTAATTAGGTCTGTTGTATTATAAAAATCATAGGAACTTTGATTCCGTAGGGTATAAGGGGCATCTGAATTATTAGAAAGGACAACATGTACAATGGTAGTATTCTGAATATAGTTTGCACTGCGTATACTAAGACTTGCATTAATTAACGGTAGAAGATTCTCTTCTTTGCCAAGCAGTTTTTTATTGAACCATACCACTGTTTTTCCTTCTCGGAGTGCTCTTTTTAAGGAGCTCGGGGTTTTCTCACGTGCAAATATCAGAGTAACAGGTCGGTGCCCACCAGAGGGTATTCGGTACTGCCAATCAATCAGCTCGTGGATATCAGAGGTACCTAAAATTGTCAGATCATGATCAATCGCAAGTTGAAATGCTTCATTTGAGTATGTTGTATCATTTACGATTTCGATTCCTTCCAAAAGGCCATTTTTGATCATCTCGAGATGCATCGGGTCAACAGGAACACTTGCATCTGGAGACTGACTCGCCCAGTAAGGATGATTCCAAAAAATAAAGGCATCCTGTTTTCTTGCTTCTAAGTAGGCCTCGATCGGGTCATCGACCAATAATTTATTTGCGTCTTTTATGAAAATTGCATTTGCATGCCCTGGTGGCATATCTCGAGTAATTTCGGAACCATTAATTACTAAGACGTCTGTATTCTTTGCAAAATGCGAGGCATACTCAAAAGAGCGGTTTCGATCGGGATGGGGGATGTCATCTATCCATGATTGATACTCCAAATGTTCAGTCGTGGCAATAACATCTAGTCCATCTTTCTGAGCCTCTTTAACTCTAATATTAGGCCATACACTACCATCAGAAAAAACAGTATGCATATGGAGATCGCTTACAAGGGTTTTGGAACCAGGAATATCAGGGAAGTCTATACTGCGATCATTGCCCCCATCATGGCCCAATAATGACCTTGAATAGAAGATTAGTAATGATATAAGAATATATAAAAAATAATGTTTTTTCATCGTGTTTTCTCCCATTGAACATCCATCGTATGATATTCAGCTTTCTGACCTCTCTTAATAGGCACTGTAAGTGTGTAGGATGTTGCCTGTCCCGGCTCTAGTGCCGTATCTGCTACCACGCTTGTTTCATATGCAACCCGAGTACCCTTAACAAAAATAGAGTCTGTTCCCGTAATAGTTGTGGTTTGGTCGAAAAGACTTCCTATTACCCTTACAAAATCGGCACGGATTTCTCCAACGTTCTTAACCTTTCCAGAAAAAATCTGCCGGTCAGGGTACTTATCAACAAAAGGATCACCCAGAAATATTACTTTAGGTCCTGGTTGCTTGAGCTCATCTCTACGAACAACCATTTCTTTTTTTAGTACCAGGGTTCCAATTTGGGTTTTAAGTGTCAGACTAGAATCTGATTCTTCTAAAATATCACCAGTTACCACCGTACCATTTTGCAACTCAATACGATGCTGAAATACGGGAACTTTTATAAGCTCTAATAGTTCGCGGCTTATATTGGGCATGGTTTGACCCTTTTGGTATCCTTTAACAACACTTTTTAGTGAATCAATCTCTGTTTTTAATGCATTAAGATTGGATTCATACTCAAAAAAGAGATCCTCAAATTTTAGTTTTGAGTTTGAAGCTTTTTCTCTTTGTTGGGGGAGTATTGTATTTGATGTAATTACATCTTGTTTGAATTCCTGATTGGTTTCAGTTGCTACTCCAGAAGATATAATTAATTTTATATCGAGGTCTTTACTTTTTAAAGTGAATTTAGTCTCGCCAGAACCTTCTTTTTTATGTTCTCCTTTTAGAGTGTAAGAGCCAGCACGAAGTTTCTTGAATTTAAATTCGCCATTTCCATCGGTTTTACTTTTCTCGATCTGTTCACCCTCTTTATCAAAAATGAAGAGTTTAACCTTTTTGATACCGTTACCTTTTTTATCCTGGGCAATACCAGTTAAAGTAAATTTTTTTTTGGCTTTCTCTTTTATATCAACCGCAAAAACAAGACTGATCAAAAAGATCCATGTAATATATTTACTCATGCTCTCTCCGATTGAAATGGGCTTTGAATGCCATTCGTCGCACGGATTCAGCATTTTTCTTTTCTTCACCTAGTGCATAGACCATATCTATGATATTATCATAGTATATATAATTTTCTTTATCTGATAGCATAGGAAGGAGGCCGTCTACCACAGTTGGGTCATTAAACGCGGCTAGGTTATCAATAGCTTTTTTACGAATATCAACTGGATAGTCCTTACTCTTCGCTATTTCAATCACTGCTTTTTTTACTTCGGGATCATCAAACTCACCAAGGGCCGCTAGCATTGTATTTAGAAGACTATAGTACTGAGTTTTTCCCATGTTGTATGTATTTAAGAGTGCAATAACCAGGTTTTCTTCTTTAACACCTTTCATAGTATTTAGGGCAAACTCTCTAACTTCAAGGTTTGTATTTGGGTCGCCTAATAATTCTGCAAATGCTATTGCGACTTCGTTTGGATTTTTTTTGCCCAGTATTTCAACAGCTTTATTTCGAACTCCAATATTGATTCTTGGATCTTTTGCAATAGTTGTTAATACTGGGACGACCTGATGATTACCAAGAGCGCCAAGCGTCTCGGTCAATAAACGTTCTGTTCGCGACATGTTACTTTTTGCCACTTCATAAAGATCTAATAGAGCAAGGATCTGGTCCTTGGTCCTAACACGGTTCAAATTTTTAACCAGTGAAATATGGATCTCATTTGTTTTTTCTTCCATATTATGCATTGAACTTACCAAGGCCGCTGCAGCTTTTGGGTTTTCACTAAAGGCCCCAAGCATATTAACAGACTCATTCAGCAGGGTATAGTCGAGAGCAGTTGTAGTTGCAACCATCTCAGAAATTGAGTGAAGTGCCCTAGGATGTTGTGTTTGAGCCAAAGTCTTTCCTGCTGCAACACGTAACTTTACATGTTTATCGGCATCTTCATATATCTCAATGAGCTCATCCAATGCTTGGATATTACCCTCTCGATATTCACTTTTTAATGCTTGGACAGTATTCAAAAAATCTGGATCATTTGGGTCCCCAATAGGTTTTTTTCCAAATAATCCTTTGATAGTTGAACAGCCTTGGAAAAAGACCAAGGCAATTGTAATTATAAAAACCTGCCTAAGCATCCTGCTCCCAAAGCTCGAGTTTTAGGTCTTCCCCATCAAATACTGCATACGATGGACGGAAGAACCAATCACCCAGGATAGCTAGTTTACCTTCATTCACGTTAAACATTTCACCCAGATGGTAATGCCCAGAGATCATATAATCAAAGTCATTCTCAAAATGTTTTTTTGCAATTTTTTGTATCTCAATTCGTACATCTTTATTAAAATCTTGGGAATGGGTGTGGTGGCGCCCGCTTTTAGAGATTACTCCGGCTATCTTATATGCGATTGTGGGGTGTACCCAGCGAAATAACCAAATAAACAATTTAGAGCGAATCACTTTCTTTAAAATTCTATATCCATGATCCCAGCTAAGGAGCCCATCACCATGGGTAATAAAAAACTTCTTTCCTTGGACATTAATAATCGCATCATCAAAGTATACCTTATCCATGATTTCCTTTCCCATGAACTCTTGTATCCAGTAGTCATGGTTCCCAAGTAAAAAATGTAACTCAACACCTTTTGTTTTCATCTCCATCGCTTTTTGGTAGAAATCTGTATAGGCTTTAGGTATTAGGTCTGGGTATTCAAAATAGAAGTCAAACAGGTCACCTACAAAGAAACATGTTCCGCCTGTTTCTTGAATATGATCCAGTAGTCGATAGAGCTTTCCCCGACGCTCTTGCTCTCGGGAGTCAACCCTAAGCTTTAAATGAATATCAGAAATAAAATAGAGGGGTGTCTTCATAAAGGTCAAAAATTACTTGTGACTTCGCCACAGAGCAAGTGCATACGGAGCTTAAAATTGAGATAAGACAACTTGTTGACTACTGGCGGTTAAATTAACTAATCTTAGGGAACTCCCTTGAGGGAGGGACGTACTTTAAAGACCAATGAAACTTATATATATACTGATTTTATCCTTTACCGCCTTACTTAATGCTCAATCATTTGGGCAGAATAAGGTTCAGTACAGAGATTTTGATTGGAATTTTATCCAGACGTCACACTTTGATATATATTATTATGGTGAAGAACAGGACCTTGCAGATTTTACAGCTAAGGTTGCTGAGGAGTCTTATGAACAGATATCGCTTCATCTACGATGGGACTTAAAACGTCGTGTATCTATAATGGTTTATAATTCTCACAACGAGTTCCAACAGACTAATGTTGTTGGCACTTATATGCGAGAAGGGATAGGTGGAGTTACGGAACTTTTTAAAAATCGTGTGGTCTTTCCTTTTGAAGGCAATTACGAGCAATTCCGACATGTGATTCACCATGAGCTGGTACATGCGATGATAAATGATATGGTCTATGGTGGAAGTATGCAGAGTATTGTCTCAAGCAGAACAAGGATAAGAGTTCCGATATGGTCCAACGAGGGTTTAGCAGAATACCTGAGCTCTAACTGGGACACTAAAGCAGATATGGTAATGCGAGATATCGCAGTTCATGAAAGAATGCCCTCTGTCAAAGAATTAAACTATTTTATGGCTTATAAAGGAGGTCAGTCTTTATGGAGATTCATTGCTGGGAAGTATGGTCGAGAAAAAATAGGTGACGTTTTTCGTTCTATGAAAAGAACACAGAATGATGAACGAGGATATGAGAGTGCACTAGGCATGAATTATAAAGATTTAACTACAAAGTGGCATAAATATTTAAAAAAAGAGTATTGGTCAGATGTAAAAGATCGTGACCCGCTCGAAGATATGTCAGAAAAACTCACAGACCATAAAAAATTGAATAACTTCTATAATGTCAGTCCTGCAATTTCTCCAGATGGAAGTATGGTTGCACTTTTATCTGACCAAGGTGGATATTTTGATATCCAAATATTAGATGCAATGACCGGGAAAAAAATAAAAAAGCTTATTAAGGGCAACAGGTCAGTCGATTTTGAAGAGCTGAAGTGGCTTCAGCCAGGCCTTTCTTGGTCCCCGGATAATGAAAAAATTGTAGTTGCTGCTAAGGCTGGAAAAAGTGATGTTTTACATGTGATAAATGTAAAAACAGGTAAATCCACAAAATATGAATTAGATATGGATGCTGTCTTCTCTGCGGCATGGAGCCCCACAAATAGTCATATTGCATTTGTTGGGCAGGTTGGAAATTCTAGCGATATCTATATTTTTGATATAGAGACTAAAACGACAAAAAAGATAACAGATGATATTTTTTCTGATTCTTACCCTTCTTGGAATTCCGAAGGTTCACAGATCGTATTTGTCTCAGATAGAGGTGGCAATGTATCAGGTTTGTATGATGGCCTAATGTATGACCATAATTATAGCCAAACAGATATCTATATAGTTGATGTCGAGAGCGGTAAAGTTTCTCAGGTTACTGAAACAGATTATAATGAGTCGCATCCTGTATGGGCTAATGGACAGGAGTCTCTTTTTTATACAGCTGATTACAATGGCGTTTGGAATCTATTTGTTCATCCACTTAATACTTATGATTCTAATGCAGGGGTGAAGAATAACCAAGAGCCATATGCTATAACAAATGTCCTAACGGGCCTTCAGCAGCCTACTCTTTCTAAAGATAATAATACATTGATCTTTGCAGGTTACTCAGGGATAGGATGGGATCTCTACAGTCTTGATGATCCGCTGAGCATGAAGAAACAAATAGTAGAGCCTACTCAATTTATAGCAACAAAAGATACGACTAATGAAAATATTGTTGATCTAAGGCGCCATAAATCATCTCAGCAAGATGTAAGATCAATGAATGAATATTCAGGCTGGATATTTGCAAGGGGATATGAACACACTAACTCAACCTTGGATGAAGAACAAAATCAGGCAGACTTGGTGTCAATTGATTCCACAATGGTTGATGGTCAATATATCCCCAGATCATATAAAACAAGATTTACACTAGACCTTGTAAGTGGGAATCTTCAGATCAGTAATGTGTTTGGTACGAGTGGGATGACATATTTTGCGTTTAGTGATATACTGGGTGATCATCAGATCGCATTTGGGACAGAGATGGTTCTGACTCTAGAAAATAGTGATTACTTTTTTCAATATGCTTATTTAAAAAATAAAATGGATTACTACTTTATTGCCTTTCAAAATGCAAACTTTTTCCAGGTAGATTATTATTCACTTGGTCGTCTAAGACATTATGGTATTCAGACTATTGTATCTCATCCTTTTAATCGGTTCCAAAGACTTGACTATGGTCTATCTTGGCACAATATCAATTACTCTATATTAGAACAAACAATCAATGATTTTGGGCAATATGAATATACCAGTACCTACGAGTCTAACTATTCAACAATCTTACCTCGGGTCAGTTGGATCTATGATAATTCGGTTTTTGGTTTTACAGGTCCGGTTGATGGGTTTAGACAAAATACGACCCTGACTGTAAGTCCCAGATATGGATCAAATAAGTTAGAATTTCAAACTTTTAAATCAGATCTTAGAAAATATTGGCGGCTTGGGAAAGACTATACTATTGCAGTAAGAGGGTTTTTTGGTAGAAGTATGGGGCCAAATAAGCAAAAATTTTTCTTAGGAGGAATACCATATCTATTAGGTGGAGGCGGAGAGACAAATGGCATCTCCGATAATGGAAACTTCCGAGAAGTTATATTGGATACTTCAAACGCATCACTGATCCATGACATTTATTTTACTGAATATGCTTGGCCACTTCGCGGTGCCCGTTTTGCAGAAAGACTTGGTAATAATACAGCCCTAATTAATCTGGAGGTTCGTTTCCCCTTTATTAACTATTTAGCGTTAGGTTTTCCTCTTAAAATGATCTTTGGTAATATTCGAGGTCATGCGTTTATGGATATTGGAGCAGCTTGGGATGATGATGACCCAACAGATATATTTTCCCCGTACCGCTCTGGTTTCACAAAACATGAATGGCCAGAAGAGAGATACGGGCAAAATGTATCTGGTGAATATTCACCCTGGGTCACTACCGCAGGATTAGGTACAAAAATCAACTTGGGTTATTTCTTATTAAAGATCGAGATGGCATGGGATAAAAATGTTGATGGCTATTCAAAGCCACAATGGTATTTTTCTTTAGGCCCAGATTGGTAAACCGTACTTGATTCACTCTACCATGGTGATCAATTTCTTACCCCATCATGGCTAATTTAAGATCTAAAACAGCATATCTTTGCAGTGCCTGCGGAGATGACTTCCCAAAGTGGAATGGTGTATGTCCTTCATGTAAGGTCTGGGGCACTTTATCCGAATTCCAGGTTTCAAAAAATAAAAATGCACGGACTATAGAGGCTCGGCCATCAAGATCATTAAATGAGATTTTAAATACAAAACAGGAAGACAGGATTCCGACAGGCTTAAAAGAAACTGATCGGGTCTTGGGTGGTGGTATGCTTTCAGGTTCTATGATATTATTGGGAGGGAACCCTGGTGTTGGAAAATCTACATTAGCACTTCATATTTGTTCTGGCATTGAACGCAAGGCACTTTATATATCAGCAGAAGAGAGTGAAGAGCAGGTAGCCCTTCGTGCACGTAGACTTGGAATTAGCCAAGACCAATTATTCCTTTCTGGTGAAAATGATCTAGATGGTATAATTACACACATTGATCGTATAGCCCCAGAGCTTGTTATAATTGATTCAATTCAAACCATAATGAACTCAGGTTTAGATTCCTTACCTGGCTCACCAAGCCAAATACGAGATTGCGGCCAACGCCTTCTTGAGGTTTCAAAGCGAAAAAATGTATCAGTTCTAATTGTTGGCCATGTTACAAAAGATGGGACCATTGCAGGGCCTAAAATGCTAGAGCATATGGTTGATACGGTTCTGTATATGGAAGGTGATAGTCGCTATGATCATCGTATCCTTCGAGCGGCTAAAAATCGTTTTGGAGCGACACATGAAGTTGGAATTTTTCATATGGATGAGACGGGTTTAAAAGAAGTTGAAAATCCTTCGGAGATGTTTCTAGCTGAGCGTAGTACTAATATTGCAGGAACAAGTATCTATCCCTCTCTCGAAGGGACAAGACCGATACTTGTTGAGGTTCAAGCTCTAGTTACTAATGCAAACTATGGTACTCCCCAGAGGAATGTAAATGGGTTTGACTATAAACGCTTAAATATGCTTGTGGCTGTTTTAGAAAAAAGAATGGGGCTGGCAATGGGTACCAAAGATGTCTTTGTGAACCTAGTTGGTGGCTTAAAGGTTGATGATCCAGCGGCAGATCTTTCTATTATTTGTTCTGCTGCTTCAAGCATTATGGATAAACCTTTAGATGAAGAAGTTGTGTTAATAGGGGAAGTTGGTTTAGCTGGAGAAGTCAGATCAATTAGTCGGCTTGACCATAGACTAAATGAAGCCTCAGTTCTTGGATTTAAAAAAGCAATTGTACCAACGGCAAGCGTTAATGATAAACTCGGAAGTATAAATATTGAGCTTCATCCTGTGAGATTTGTGAAAGATGCTTTTAAGGTACTATTCTAAATTAATTTGAATTTTACGGTTATATCATCAGACTCTGTTACTTCTGCCCGGGCAGGGTTAATCGAAACAGATCACGGCTCCATTGAGACTCCGATTTTTATGCCCGTTGGAACTGTTGGGGCGGTAAAGACTCTCGCACCTCATGAGCTTGAATTGATTGATTCTCAGATCATTCTTGGCAATACATATCACTTATACTTAAGGCCAGGAACAGATATTATCAATAAGGCCGGAGGCTTACATCAATTTGTATCCTGGAAGCGCCCAATGTTGACTGATAGCGGGGGCTTTCAAGTTTTTTCTCTAGCTAGATTAAATAAGATTTCTGATAATGGCGTAGAATTTCAATCTCATTTAGATGGCAGTAGGCATATGTTTACGCCCGAGTTTTCCATGGAGATACAGCGTTATCTAGGGGCCGATATTATTATGGCCTTTGATGAATGCCCTCCCGGAGATGCTCCTGATAAAATTATAAAAATGGCTGTCAACCGCACTACAATGTGGATGAAGAGGTGCTATGATTGGTTACAATTAAATCCTAGTCTTTATAAATATAGGCAAACAGTCTTTCCTATAATTCAGGGAGCGGTAAATCATAAGCTAAGAGAAATAAGTATTAATGGATTGGCTCCCTATGCCACATGTGGAATGGCTATTGGTGGTTTGGCTGTTGGTGAAGAAAAAGAAGCAATGATGGATACAATTGAATTCTGTGATACTCTATTACCAAAAGACCAACCTCGTTACCTTATGGGAGTTGGGAGACCATCAGATCTCATTAAGTCAGTTCGGAGAGGTGTGGATATGTTTGACTGTGTTATGCCAACAAGAAACGGCAGGAATGGTCATATATTCACATCTGCAGGAGTCCTCAAAATAAAAAATGAAAAATATAAAAATGATTTATCCCCAATAGATTTGAAAAGTAGCCATGAATGGGGACAAACTTTTTCTAAGTCATACGTTAGGCATCTTTTTAATATAAATGAGGTCCTCGGACTTAGAATTGCATCGACATTAAACCTAGCTTATTATATAGGTCTCATGAAAAAAATAAGATCAGAGATAAAAAAAGGGCAATTTGATAGTTGGTCCAAAAGTTTGCTTAGGGATATGAAAGAGCAAAGAGGAATGTGATGGCTAATCTTGTTATAAGGGTTATAGATGCCTATGTTTTTTACCAATCGGATAATGGATTGGAATATTTATTATTAAAGAGAGCAAAGACAAAAATGTATGAACACCTTTGGCAAGGTGTGGCTGGTAAAATTGAAAGAAAAGAAGAAGCTTGGCAAGCAGCAATCCGAGAGTTAAAAGAAGAAACGGGTTTTGATCCTGCAAGAATATTTATCGCAGATCATATAAGTAAATTTTATGAGGCCCATGGTGATAGAATTAATCTTGTCCCTGTTTTTGGGATTGAGGTAAATAATAAAAATGTTATTCTATCAGAAGAGCATTCTGAATATCAATGGCAAGGTTTTGAAAAGGCTTTAGAATCCCTTTCTTGGGAGGGTCAAAAAGCGGGTTTGACCACGGTTAATAAAATGCTTATTGAAGAAGATGACCGATTAAAGTGGTCATTAATAGACTTATCATAGAAATCAAGTTAGTTTAATTAAATTAAAGTGTATTATTTCAATCTATAAGGAACAATTGATTATGTTAAAAGTTGGAGAAAAAGCGCCAGAGTTCATTCTAGATGATCAGGATGGGAACTCTATTAATCTCAGCGATTTTGAAGGACAAAAAGTCCTCCTTTGGTTTTATCCAAAAGCCAGTACGCCTGGCTGAACAGTTGAAGGGCAGGAGCTCCGGGATGAGTTCCATAATTTTAAGAAGAAAAATACCATGATTTTGGGAATGAGTGCAGATAGCGTAAAAGCTCAAAAGAATTTTTGTAGTAAACAAGAGTTCCCTTTTCAATTACTTTCTGACCCAGATAAGAATACTATCAAAGCCTATAAAGCCTGGGGAAAAAAGAAATTTATGGGTAGAGAGTACGAGGGTATTTATCGTTATTCATATTTAATTGATGAAAATGGCTTGATCGAAAAAGTTTATGAAAAAGTAAAGCCTAAAGAACATGCTCAGCAGGTTCTCTCTGATTTAGATTAGATATTTAGGAATAATGCTTGATCCTTGAAGCATGATTCATTTGTTGAATCATCTGTGTACCCCATCATGACCGAATGACCTTGGATCATAAGGGTCTTTTTCTCAAAAGAAAAATTAGTAAGGTGCATCGGAGATGTTCCAATAGAAAGAACAGCCGAATTCTCAGGACATATGGCGATATCTGTATTTGAGAATTCTGATAGATTATGAATATCGTATCTTATATTATAATCTTTTTTAGATTCTCCAATTGTGATTTCTGGATCTACATTATCAATAATAAAACCACAGTATACAGGTAATATTGCTTTCAGAACTGCCCAAGAAGATGACCGTGGCTTTAGGTCACATGAGAATCGGGTTCTACTTTTTAACCCGAGACTTTTCTGGAGACTATTTACATTTACTAATAGGTTATAATGTGAGAGTCTTATCCCGATATCTTTTTCAAATGTGACGATAGCTTCATCATCTAAAAGTGGTTTATACTTCGGCTCAAATTGTATTGGAAAATCTTTGACTTCCTTGAAAAGATCAATGTCTTTATCAATTATAGTATTTATTCTAATTACTTTTTTAATATCACTTATATCCTTATCAGATGGTATCACTGCAATAGAGCCCAGATGCCAAACTCCATAAAGTAAAATCTCTGATTGGGGATACTTGAGCTCAGGAATGATTATTTTTTCTCTAGGTTTAAATCCAAGTTGCTCTAGCCAATGAGCGGTTTGTTGGACCAATGTATAAAAGCTTTTGTTCGTGATGTCTAGATCTTTGATGATCAACTGGTTAGAGAATTTAATATTTTGGCCTTCGATCAGTGAGCGCATTGATGGATATGGTATCATATACTCAATGGGCTCAACATTGCCAATACACTGAGCCTGGTAAATTCTATTTCTGATATCAGTTTTTAAAATAGCAGGTAGATCTAAAGAAATTATTAAGTGGGTTTAATTTTACGGATTATTTTAAGTGGGTTTTTTGTACGACTATACCAATTCCCCGCAAGTCTTCCCAGGGGTTCAAGTTTTTCTAAATTTATCTTTCCATTTTCATGAACTTCATCATCAATGTAAAATAAAACTATAGTGCCGATAACTATAAACCCGCTACCCGCAGTTCCATCACCAATCTCAACAATTTGATTTAATTTGCATTCAAAACTAATTTTTGATTCTTTAACACGCGGCGGAGCTACTTTTTCAGAGGGTGATGGTGTGAGCCCGGAAACATCAAATTCGTCTACTTCTGAATCAAAATCTGTAGAACAGAGAATCATCTTTTCTGCAAAGGATTCAGATACAATATTCACAACAAATTCTTTTGTTTCCCGGATATTGACCAGGGTGTCTTTTTCTTTACCATCCCACCCACGCCGAGCTGGCGCAAACATAATAGTAGGGGGTTTGGAGCATACACCATTAAAATAGGAAAATGGCGCCACATTATTTTTCCCATCTTTCGAACGAGTGGACACAAATGCAATGGGGCGGGGTACGATAGACCCAATCATAAGTTTATGTGTGTCTTGAAAAGGGATTTCCTTTGGATCAATGATCATGATTCGATCCAAGAATATGGATAGTCTTTATCATCTATGGTCAATGCTATTTCAGTCATTTTCAGTGGTTTGAACGTATCAATCATCACGGCTAATTCGTTTGTTTCTTTTAAGCCGAGCGACTCTTTAATTTTTCCTGGTTGAGGGCCATGGGGTAACCCCATGGGATGATAAGAGATTGACCCTTCATCTATCCCTCTCCGGCTCATGAAATTTCCATCTACGTAATAAATCATCTCATCTGAGTCCACATTGCTGTGTGCATAAGGAGCTGGGACAGAGTTATCGTGGTAATCGAACATCCTGGGTACAAAAGAGCAAATAACAAAACCTTTGCCTTGAAATGTTTGATGCACTGGTGGTGGTTGATGGACCTTGCCAGTGATTGGCATGAAATCATTAATATTGAAAAGGTAAGGGAAGTAATACCCATCCCAGCCTACCAGGTCAAAAGGGTGATGACGATAGCTATAGGTTTGGATCCCATGGTGAAGTTTTACCTTAACTTTGGCTGGGGTATCATTCAAAGGGGCTATATACTTTGGTGTTTGAATATCTCGCTCTGAAAAGGGTGAGCTTTCTAACAACTGACCAAATTTATTTCTGTAACGTGTCGGTGTTTCGATAGGTCCAGAAGATTCAATAACCAGAATTTCCAAATCTATTTTTACATCAATTTTCCATATAATACCCCGGGGAATTACAAGGTAATCACCAGGAGTAAGATCGAGGTTTCCAAAATTAGACATGAAGGTTCCTGAGCCACAATGGATAAACAAGACCTCGTCTGCATTTCCATTCCTGTATAAGTATTCCATGGATTTTGTTGCTCTTGATTTTGAAATAACCAAGTCAGAATTAAAAAATAATGGGATCCGGGATGAAATAGCATCTCCATTAGAAGCTAGATTAGCAGTCCGGATATGATGATGCCGATGAGTTTGGTCAACGGTTTTAAGATCTATTTTTTTTAAGTTACCGATGGCTTCTATTGTTGTGGGTGGATGAATATGATAAACATTGGAATACATGTGATAGAACCCTTCTCGACTGATTAGTTCTTCCCAGTAAAGGTTCCCTGAATCATCCTTGAATTGGATATGACGCTTAGCTGGGATTATCCCACGTTTTTGATAAAAAGGCATATTTATCTCGTTATTTAATGACAGAAATCACGAAATACACAAGGGTATCTCTATGTGGTCCTTGTGCGCTTTGTGTTTAAGCCTGATTTTAATCATTTTTAAATTATTAATTTGAATCAAATAATTTTGTTCTCTAAAACGCCTAATCGCTCAACTTCCATTCGGACTGTATCGCCTTTTTTTATCCATCCGCCTACATTTTCTGGACGTAGTTCTAAGATACAGCCTGTACCGACTGTTCCAGAACCTAGAATATCCCCAGGGAGTAATCGTGCATTCATGGAGGCTCGTTCAATCATTTTTGTAAAAGGGTGAAAAAGGTCATTTGTATTTCCATCGGAAATGAGTTTATCATTTACATGGCAAGTCATCCGGAGGTGAAGCTTTCCATCATCTCCCCAAGCATCTTCTAGTTCATCTGGTGTGACCATATACGGTCCAAAACTGGATGCAAAATCTTTTCCTTTCGCAGGGCCTAAGCTCATGGCCATTTCTTCCCTTTGCATATCTCGCGCTGACCAATCATTGCAAATAGTGTAACCAGCGATATGCTTATCTGCCTCTTCATAAGTAATGTTTGAACCACCATTCGCTATGATAACTGCAAACTCTAATTCAAAATCTAATTCTTCGGTACCATGAGGATAAGGTATCTCTTCAGAGTGCCCATATAGGGCCGCCGGATTTGAAAAGTAAAAAATAGCAATTTTAAACCAATCAGGGTGCATATCAAGTCCTCTTAGTTTTCGTGCAGCCCTAACATGTTGTTCGAATGCATAAAAATCCCGGAAGGATTGAGGGTCAGGAATGGGCGAGAGGAGTTGCACATCTTTTTCTAAAATAGCAAAAGGTTTTCCGTCAACTTTGTAAGATTCAATACCTGTTTGGGGTAGAGACTTTTCCAACTCTTTTAATTTTCCAAAGTTATTTTCCCAATCTTTCAATGCATCTTTCAAGGTGGAATTAACCTCAATAAACTTGGAATCAGCTTGAGTTTCGTTCACCCAAATTGCGGCATGAACTACATCAATAATATATTCTTCTTTTTTAAATCCGAATCGTGGTTGTGGACTTCCGTCAATTAGATATGTAACAAATTTCATTTAGAGGTTTCCTCTTCTTTCTTGTTCTCGTTCAATGGACTCAAATAAAGCCTTAAAATTCCCTTTGCCAAAACTGTTAGACCCCTTTCTTTGAATAATCTCAAAGAATAAAGTAGGGCGATCTTGCAATGGTTGAGTAAAAATCTGTAGCATGTAACCGTTCTCATCTACATCGACTAAGATTCCTAATTCTGCTAGTGTTTCAATATCTTCTTCAATCGGGCCAATACGTTCAATTAGGTTTTCATAATATGTTTTTGGGGTTGGGAGAAAATCGACACTGTTGGCCCGCATCATACGAACGGTTTTAATAATGTCACGTGTGGAAAGTGCAAGATGTTGAACACCTCCTGTTTCGTAATAATCTATATATTCTTGAATTTGTGATTTTTTTAATCCATTAGCTGGTTCATTAATAGGCATTTTTACGATTTCATTATCGTTTGCCATCACAACAGAACGGAGGGCGGAATATTTGGTGTTAATATCTGTATCATCTACGCTCCAGAAGCGATGCCACCCAAAAATATTTTCATAAAATTTACAGACCAGCTGCATTTCCCCATCAGGCTGATTCCCTACAATATGATCAATATGAACCAAACCGGTAGTCTCCGATTTAAGACCAAGGTCATTTGCTTCAAATCCGGGTAGGAAAGCACCATTGTAGTCTTTTCTTTCTACAAAAGTATGAATTGTATCACCAAATGTTTTAATGGCTGAGACCACGGCTTGCCCATCGCCGTCTTTGATCTCTTTAGGCTTCATGGCGTTTTTTGCTCCACGGGCTAAGGATATTTCCCAAGCAGCTTCTGAATTATCTACGGTAAACGCCACATCTTTCATTCCATCTCCATGTCTATCAATATGTGCACCAATTTCGGTATTTTTTTCTAATGGTGATGTTATCACTAAATTAATACGGTCTTGATTCAAGACATAACTAACACTGTCGCGGTTCCCCGTTTCTAAACCACGATAAGCGATAGGCTGGAATCCCATGGTGGTTCGGTAATAGTGGGCTGTCTGTTTTGCATTGCTTACATAAAGCTCACAATGATCAAATCCTTTAATTGAATAAGAGGGTTTGGTCATAATATCTCCTTTAAACTTTGAATGCATTTTTGATTTTCTGACATTAGCCCTACTGAAATACGAATACAATTCGGCCAGCCAAAAGCTGTGAGTTGCCGAACAATCACACCTTTTTCTAGTAAAGATTGTGTTAGTTGAGTTGCATATCTTTCTGATTCCCAAATCGTAGTAATAAAGTTTGCGCTAGAATTAACTTTTTGAATTTTAAGCTTATCAAATTCTTTCTCTAAAAAGGTCATACCTTTTTGATTAATACTTAAAGTTTCGGCTAAGAATTCTTTATCATCCAACGCGGCAATACCAGCAACTTGGGCTAGGAGTGAGGGCTCGAAAGGCACTTTTACCTTCATCAAGTTTTTGATGAGAGATTCATGAGCAAATCCATATCCGATTCTAGCTCCGGCCAGACCGTAGGCTTTAGAAAAGGTTCGGAGCGTTATCACATTATCATATCGGTAGCTCATTGAATCTGGATAGTTTTGTGAGTCTTTTGCAAACTCGTAATAAGCTTCATCCAAAATGATGAGCACCCGCTCTGGAACATGTTTATAGAATTCATCAAATTCTTGGCGAGTGATAGTGGTGCCCATAGGATTGTCAGGGTTTGCAATATAGATGATCTTAGTGTAATCAGTAATTTTATCGGCCATTGCTTTCAGGTTATAGCGGTAATCCTCCATGGGAATCCAATGGGTGCGTCGACCGGACGCCTTAGCTAGTACGCGAAACCCGATGAAAGAATTAGCAGCGCTAATTAGCTCATCATCGTTGAGCAAAAATGTACGCATGATGGTTGACATTATCCCTTCAGACCCAGACCCTAAGACTACATTTTCAGTTTTCACATTGAATAGGGTTGCCAGTTTAGTACGGAGTTCATATCCTCTCGAATCAGGGTAACGGTGGAGATTTGTCAGTGAATCTCTAATTGCGGCCAATCCTTTTGGTGAAGCCCCGAGTGGGTTCTCATTGGACGCAAGTTTAACAAATTCTTCAATACCTAGTTCCCTCTGAGCTTCGCTAATAAGTTTTCCAGGTTTATAATTAGCTAATTGTTGGATATATGGAGGGACGAGAGGCATTTTAAACTGATAACTTTGTTTCGTTTTTGAACGTAGACAGGACCACTGAGGTTTTCATATTTTGGACATTTGGTAGGGCCGAGAGTTGGTGAAGAATAAGTTCTTCATAAGCGGGAATATCTTTTGTTGCTACTTTGAGAAGGAAATCTGCCTCACCTGTGATATGGTGGCATTCAAGTATCTCATCCATAATTGCGATGGATTTAAAAAAGTCATCTACCGGTGTTTCTCCGTGGCGGGCTAATTTTACTTCTACAAATGTGAAGCAGGTATAGCCTGCTTTCCTTGGGTTGAGCAAAGTAATATATTTTTCGATAAGACCGCTGGTCTCAAGTTTCTTTACACGTTCTAATGTGCTCGATGGTGATAGGCCAACTCTCTTTGCCAATTCTGCATTTGTAATGCGACTGTTGTCTTGGAGCTCGCCAATGATTTGTTTGTCTTTTTGATTAATTAACATTATATAATTCTAAATAAAATATTATATCAAAATTAAATAAGGTAAAAAAATAAAAAAACAAAATATAATTTAATTTTTAAATTTTTATATTCTCAATATCCTAAAGAAACTCTGTTTATTATTTTTCAATTATGGTTGATATTCTCATTGATAAAACCTCATCATGATTTCTAAATAAAAAATCAATAAGATTCGCCATATTTTAACGGAAAAATATAATGAAGATAGACGGGCCACTACTAAAAGCAACTTTTATAGAACGTCCTAATCGATTTATCACGATGGTTGAGATTGATGGAGAGATTCATCGAAGTCACTTGCCAGATCCTGGACGATTGAAAGAGCTTCTCTTTCCTGGTGCAAAACTCATGGTCTGCCCTGCAAGGGTGGGTTCTGAAAGGAAAACCAAATATTCCACAGTTATGGTAGATCATGATGGTCAATTGATTTCATTGGTTTCAGCATTGCCCAATCGATTTGTAAAAGAAGGATTGGAAAAGAAGGAACTTCCAATGTTTGAGGCATATTCTCTTATAAGACCTGAGATTCCTGTTGGTAATCATCGATTTGACTTTTTATTAAATGATTCAACTGGCTCTGATTTTTATTTGGAGGTGAAGTCTGTTACATTTGTAAAAAATGGTATAGCACAATTTCCCGATGCGATAACAGAGCGTGGGGCTAAACATGCTTTAGCATTGCAAAAACTTGTCGAGAAAGGGAAAGGGGCTGGGATTCTGTTTGTCTGTCAACGTCCGGATGCCACGTCATTCCGGCCTATGTGGGAACGAGACCCAAGATTGGCACAATCTGTACTGGATGCAAATAAGGCGGGGGTTAAGGTTTGGTGTATAACGCTTAATGTTTCAGAAACAGAAATGACATTTGATAAACAGATTCCTGTAAATTTAGAAATAGATTAATCCTCATTTGAGCTCTAACAAAAATTATTTAAAACAATTTAGTTTGCTACCGGTTCTATATTTTTTAGTATCGTGCGCTGCTGTTCAATCTCCTTCTGGTGGACCAAAGGATGAAACCCCTCCCGAACTTATAGAGACCAGACCTCCAAATGGTACCGTCAATTTCAAGGGTGGTCGTGTAGAACTATTATTTTCAGAGTTTATAAATGCAAACTCTATTAATAAAGCTATTCGCGTGTTACCATCACTAACAAAAAGCCCAGAACTTATTTATAAAGGGGAAAAAATTATTATAGAATTCCCAGATTCTTTAGTTCAAAACCAAACTTATATTATTGTTATAGATCGAAGTTTAATAGATGAGCATAATGTTAAGATTGAAAAAGGCACGCAGGTTGCTTTCTCAACTGGAGATAAAATCGATGATGGTTTAATTTCAGGGAATGTCATATCCTCAAAAATGGCATCAGTAAATCTATGGAAAATAAAGAATGAGCTAGATATGATATCTTTCTATAAAAGGGTTCCAGACTATGCAATAGATGCTACAGATAATGGGAATTATGAGTTCCGGTTTCTTTCTCCAGGTAAGTATAAAATAGTTGCAGTTGAATCATCTGCCTCAGGTTTAATTTTATCTCCCGATAGAATGGTATACGGTCTCCCGAGTAGAGATTTTATTCAAATTGAAGAAGGAGAAACGGTAAATAATATTCAGGTTAAGATCCCTGATAATAGGGGTGGGTCAAAAATGATAAAAGCTGACTGGCTCAATGGGAATTGGGGTCAAATATCTTTTTCAGATAATATTTCAAAATGGGTAGATAAAATTCCAATAACAATTATCCAGGATGATTCGTCTATCTCTAAAACATCTATTTATAAAGATTTATTAGATGGATCAAAGTTGCATTTTATTTTAAATGACGAAGTCCAAGACTATGTTACAATTAAAACATCCGGCCTAACCTTACAAGGTAGTCCTATAATTGAGCCTGGTTTGATTCGTATTAAAACTGATAGTAGTATAGATACAACTAACCTGTCTATTCTTTCACCAACCTCAAAGTTTATTCTTAAAATCGAAGCTGATAGTATAGCATCATTAAAAGTAATTTTTTCTAGTCTAGTAAAAGATGGCTCTGAAATAGAACCCTTTATTATTAAAAAAGATTCTACAATAACACCAATTGATATTCAATGGGAATCACCATTAGTAGCTAGAATTACTCCAGAAAATAATTGGGATCCCAATACACAATATCGCCTAGATATAATTAAGGAGCTTATTAACCCGGTCTATGGTCAAAATTTAAAAGATTCAATAAAAACTATATTTTTTAAAACATCTGATTATCAAGGGTTTGGTAATCTTCTCATTTCATGCAAGAACGAGGTTTCAGGGCTTATTGCACAAGTAGCTAAAATGGAAAAGGAGTCAGCCCATTATAGAACAGTTGTAGATTCAAGCGGTACATTTATTATGAAAAAAATCGTTGAAGGAAACTATTCTTTATTTATATATAAAGATTCTGATAGTAATGGCGCGTATTCATATGGTGGAATAGACCCCTATAATGCGTCTGAAGGGTTTTATTCATATCCAGACACAATAAAGGTTAGAGCGAACTGGGATCTAGAGTTAGATCAAATCAATCTAGGGGATTTAGAATAATATGAAATGTGTGATATTAGCAGGGGGGAGTGGTACTAGGTTTTGGCCCTACAGTAGACATAGTAGGCCAAAACAATTACTGAATATCATTGGTGAAACATCAATGTTGCAGATGACGGTTGACAGGTTGAGTAAGGTTAAAATGGTCACGGATATTTATATTATCACTAGGAAAGATCTCTATGATATAATTATTAAAGATATAAAAGGGATCAAACCAGAACATGTTATAGTTGAGCCTTCAGGTAAGAATACAGCGCCAGCAATTGGAATGATGGGAGCTTTATTTTCTTTAGAAGATCCAGAAACATTGATGGGGGTATTTCCGGCGGATCATCTAATTGTCGGGCATAATCAATTTTCAAAGACAATAACCTCAGCGGGTCGATTAGCAAAACAGGGTGAAAACTTAGTAACAATCGGAATTAAACCTACTTATGCTTCAACGGCATATGGTTATATACAACATGATGAAATAACCCAAAATGGATATGATAATGCATACCATGTAAAAACTTTTGCTGAAAAGCCACATAAAAAACTGGCAGAACGATTTATAAACAGCGGTGATTTTGTTTGGAATGCTGGTATCTTTTTTTGGAAGGTAAGAACCTTTATGAGCAGTATGGAAATACATATGCCAGATCTGACTGAACAATTAATCCAAGTTGCAACTAAACTAAATGCAAAAAAAGGGTTTGATGAGATATGGAATATCATTGATCCACAATCAATTGACTATGGGTTATTAGAAAAAGTCAACAACATATATGTTGTAAATGGGGAATTTAAGTGGAATGATGTAGGTTCGTGGAGAGCCCTCTATGACCTATTAAATAAAAATAAAGATGGTAATATCATTCGTGGTAATGGAAAGGTCATTTCAGGAAAAAATAACCTAATACAGTCCAATGGAAAATTTACTGCTGTGATTGGTGTAAATGATCTAGTCGTTGTTAATACTGAAGATGCAACATTGGTCGTTCCAAAAGATCAAGTAGAAGAGGTTAAAGGCTTGGTCTCTTTTCTAAAAAAGAACGGGCAAGGGGAGCTAACGTAATGAAAAAAGAAGCTCTATATACAGAGTTTGAAGAATTAGGAAAACGACTAGATTTAAAAATAATTAAAGGAAAGGGAGACTTCGCTGGCGGGACATGCACTGTTAATAATAGAACTGTTATCGTAGTAAATAAAATGAAACCAATAGAGAACCGGCTAAGAATTCTTGCAAATAGTTTTTTACAATATAATCTAGACGAGATCTATGTGGTCCCAGCCCTACGTGCATTTATTGAAGATGCTAGGACGCTAGATCTTTAAATTTCTTGATTTTATTTAGTTGAGTGTTTACACTCAGCACCTTTCCAATTAGAATTACACGATATTAATGAGGTTACTATATGAAACAGTTTCAATCCTCTGATATAAGAAACTTTGCAATTGTCGGTCATGGCGCTTCAGGAAAAACCTGTTTAGCAGAAGCCATGCTTAAGCTTGGCGGCGAAATCAATCGCTTAGGTACCATTGAGGGTGGCTCAACCACTTCAGATTTTCATCCAGGAGAAAAATCTAGACAGATCTCGATTCATGCGACACCTCTACATATGGAGTGGATGGATAAAAAATTTAACCTCATAGATACTCCTGGCTATTCTGATTTTATTGGTGAGGCAATGGGTTCGTTGAGCGTTGTTGATCTTGCAGTTATTACGATACATGCAGTTAATGGAGTTGAAGTTGGCACTGAGGTTATGTGGAACCAAGCTACGAAACTTGGAATACCAAAAATGCTGATAGTTAATGGAATCGATAGAGAGCATACAAAGTTTGACGCTATTTTAGCCCAGGTAAGAAGTAGGTTTGGTAATAATGTCTTTCCGATGCAATTACCTGTAAACCCAGGTACTGGATATAATCAAAATATAGATGTTTTACGAACTGAATTGATTTCATATCAATCTGATGGTTCGGGTAAGATGAAAGAAAGTGAGTTGCCGGCAGAATTAAATGAGAAGGTAAAGGGACTCCACGAAGAATTAATTGAATATGTAGCAGAATCAGACGACTCTCTGTTAGAAAAATTTTTTGAAGAAGGTAGCTTGTCAGAAGAAGAGATGAGAAATGGTATTCACCAGGCTATACAAGACCAGACCTTTATACCCTTATTCTGCATCTCATCTACCTCTAATATTGGTGTTGCTCGTCTTTGTGATTTTATTTCAAAGTATGGTTCATCACCTGATGATAGAAAAACAATTACGGCACATGACGAACAAGGAAAGGATGTAGATGTTTCGTTAGATGGCTCTGATACAGTCTTGCAGATATTTAAAACTATGTCAGAGTCTCACGTAGGTGAATTGTCTCTTTTCCGTGTCTATTCAGGGAAAGTAAAGACAGGACAAGATTATTATAATTCAGACCGTAATATTAATGAACGTTTTGGTCAAATGTTTATTTTAAATGGAAAAAATAGAACTCAGGTTGACGAGTTATCAGCTGGTGATATGGCTGGAGTTGTAAAGCTAAAAGATACCCATACCGGGAATACGCTTTGTTCTGGGAGACATGTTACGTTACCTCCTTTAGAGCTTCCTAATCCTAATATACATGCTGCAATTAGATCAACCGCAAAAGGAGATGAAGAAAAATTAGCAGTAGGTCTTTCTACATTACACGAAGAAGACCCTACGTTTGTTTACAGAGTTGATTCGGAAGTAAAACAAACTATTATTTCTGGGCAGGGAGAGCTTCACCTTACAGTAACAAGTGAAAGACTAAAACGCAGATTTGGAATAGATATAGATCTTGATGAACCAAAGGTTCCATTTAGAGAAACAATTTTAGGGAAAGGACAAGCGAAGTATAGACATAAAAAACAATCGGGCGGTGCAGGACAGTTTGCAGAAGTCTGGATGAAGATCGAGCCAAAGCAAAGAGGTGAAGGTGTAGAGTTTACTCATTCATTGGTTGGGCAAAATGTTGATCGCGTTTTTGTAGCTTCTGTCGAAAAAGGTGTAAGTAAAGTCTGCTCCGATGGGATTATCGCAGGGTGTAACGTTGTCGATCTTAAGATCGATTTTTATGATGGTAAAATGCATCCTGTAGACTCTAAAGATATCGCCTTTCAAACTGCGGGGAAGCATGCATTTCGCGAGGCATTTTTAGGGGCACAGCCTTGCTTACTCGAACCCATCATGGATATTGAGGTAAAGATTCCTGAAGAATTTATGGGTGATATTATGGGTGATGTCTCTGGGAAAAGAGGAAAGATCATGGGTATGGACTCTGATGGTAGTTTTCAAGTTATCAAAGCACAGGTCCCTCAGGCAGAGCTTTATCGATATGCAACAACTGTTCGTTCATTAACCGGTGGTCGTGGTCTCCATTCTGAATCTTTTAGTCATTATGAAAAAATGCCCAAAGAGTTTGAACAAAAAATAATGAAGGATTGGAAAATAATAGAGAATGAATAAGCTTTGGGCCCCTTGGCGGATAGATTATATTCGTAAACCAAAAGAAGATGGATGTATTTTCTGTAACAAATTTAAATCAAGTGATGATAAAAAAGATCTTGTGCTATATCGAGGAATAGGGTCTTTTATTTTAATGAATCTCTATCCATATTCGAATGGGCATCTTTTGATATCTCCCTATAAGCATACTTCAGATATTAATGAACTTAGTTATCAGGAGAATGGAGAAATTATGTGGATGGCAAATCAGTGCATGAATATTTTGAAATTAACAATGAATGCAGAAGGATTTAACTTCGGAGCCAATATAGGAAAGGCTGGAGGTGCTGGAATAGAAGAGCATATTCATTATCATATTGTCCCACGATGGACAGGTGATACAAATTTCATGCCTGTTGTTGGAAATACAAAAGTAATGGTAGAAGGATTAATTGAAT
>TARA_B110000438_G_scaffold31065_1_pt1 | contig 40090 bp, 59 predicted proteins | sample TARA_B110000438 | Tara Oceans TARA_B110000438 (sample SAMEA4398413) | marine metagenome | biome: Polar Biome; feature: [MES] marine water layer (ENVO:01000295) within the mesopelagic zone...; material: water (ENVO:00002006), including particulate matter (ENVO:01000060) such as...... | reverse complement strand
ATTTGCAAGCACAGGGACTGTTGGGACAAGTGGTCTTCCCACTGGAACCGTTTTGCAATCTTCCCTCTATTCCGATTCTGAAAGCCTAACGACTTCTTTTGCTCTTGTAGAGTTTACTTTTGAAGAGCCATATGTAGCTGCTGCTGGCGATATCTGTATTCTCCTTGAATATAAAAAAGGAGACTCCAGTAATAATGTGATTGTGGGAACAGATTCATCTTCTCCTACACATGGCAGTAATGTTTTTAAAACGAACACAGCAAATTCAAGTTGGTCAGCAGACACTTCGCAGGATTTAATCTTTAGCTTGTTTAAGGCTGGTCCAATCGTAGATTCATTAATGATTTATGAGGGCAACTATCCAGGGTCATATGAAGTGCTGGCCCAAGCCGACACTAGATTGTTGCGATACACATCAGCCACTGGAGCTTTTGATACAGTAGTAAAGACAGGGCTGACAGTCGGTAAGCGTCTTAATTGGACCATGTTTAATAACAAGATGATTCTTTCAAATGGGACTGACAACCCATTTAAGTATGGGTATGTTCCTCAACCGTTTAAGCCAACAACTGGTACAAGCACTGCGGGTTCAAAGGCTGGAAGAACTTATTATGTGACGATCACATATACGACTGCTAATGGTGAGTCAATAGTTAGTGAGGAACAGACTCAGATTATATCTGCAAATGATGTGTTAACGGCTAACAGTCCCGTATCAATTCCAGGGGCATCTGGTTGGAACGTCTATCACCATACGGTTTCTGGTGCTTTGAAGTTACAGAATGTATCCCCGATTGCGATTGGAACTAACTACACAGAAGCCACTGGTACGTTAAATGATGGGGTATCACCCCCTACAGCTCATACTGGTTGGTACGTGATTGATCTAGGTGATAGTCCCCCTAAAGGAAAATATATTTTTGCTCTTAACAATAGAGTTTGGATTTCTGGAATAGCAAATGAACGTACAAGGTTCTCTGGTTGCGCTGTTGATGATGAGGATGATTGGTCTACAGCATCTGACTACGTGAATATTGATCTAGCTGCTGTGTTGGCTCGTGGTGATGAAATCACAGGGCTGGCTAGATTAGGCCAAACGAATTCGTTAATCATTGGACTAAAGAATCATATTGTTACTTATACGGTTCCAGCCACATTTTCAGATATCGCAATAGACAAGCAAGTATTTAACACTGGAGTAATGAGTCATCGTGGGATGGATGAGGTTGGCCTTGATAACTACATTGTAGAAAATGAAGGGTTGAACAGCATTAAGAGTGAGCTAATTGTTCAGGGATTGAAGACAAGAAAGTTAAGTGACAATGTTAGGGATCGGATTAACCCTTTACTACGAGCAGTAGTTGATCCCAGCGAAGTCAATGTTGTTAACCATAAGGCTGAGAATGAATTTTGGGTATGCATTCCATCAATAGCCAGACGTTATGTATATAACTATGAAATCAAAGCTTGGGCCGAAGATCGCGACATAACTATTTATCAGTCCGTCAGAACTTCAGATAACAATATCTTGAGTGCAGGTACTAACGGTAGGGTCTATCTGGAATACACTAATGCATCAAGAGCTGACATTTATGGTGACGGTAATAATAATACTTCTGTTAATTGGAGGTGGGAAACACCTTGGCTTTGGTTCGATAACATTAGTATTAAGAAACTGTTTAAATATTTTCAGTTTAAAGGTTCAGGCGCAGCAGGACTATTCAGCCTTGATGTTTCGTTTGACTTTGATGACACCTCTTATAAAACCTTCTTTCTGCAATCAACATTCTCTGCTTGGGATTCAACCGAATGGGAATCAGCTTACTGGGATTTCCCTGACGTAAACAAAGTACTAATCCCAATGATAGGAATGGGCAGAGCCGTCCGGTTTTCTTTTTCGGCTAACCACAAAACTAACCTGAGTATTGCGTTTTACGGAGTCAAGTATGTCAACGCAGGATTCAGGGCTAACGACTAGGAGTATTCATGGGTACATTAACTAGGTTACGAGATTTCACGGCAGACAGGGACGCTACTCCTCCAATAGCAATTTCAGCGCAGGGGATGGATGATGAGTTTGATCAAATACTAACGGAGTCTAACGCTCAAGATGTTCGCTTAGATACGCTTGAAGCTGGGGGAAATGTTAGTACGGCAGATCTCGCTGAGGATGCGGTCACCCCAGGGAAGACAAGTTTCATTGACGATACTTTGGCTGCTACTGACACACACATCATGGTGGCAGATGGAACTGACTTTGACAACGTAGCCGTATCCGGTGATGCAACTTTATCCAATACAGGTGTACTTACAGTTGGTACTGGTGTTATCACATCAACAAAAATAGCTAATTCAACTATAGCAACTTCTGATATAGCTGCTGATGCTATTGACGGAACATTGATTGCAGATGATGCAATTAATTCTGAACATTATACCGATGGAAGTATTGATTTAGCTCATATGTCTGCTGACTCAGTGGATGGAACCAAGATTGTGGATGATGCAATTGACTCAGAACATTATGTAGATGGGAGTATAGATTCTGTCCACATAGCTAACGATGCTATTGACTCGCAACATTACGCAGCAGGGAGTATTGATTCAGAACATTTGTCTGCTGATTGTGTAGTTTCTGCAAAGGTTGCTGATAATTCATTAGTCAATGCTGATATTAATTCTTCAGCAGCTATAGCAGCAACTAAAATTCACGATGGAACAATTAGTAATACTGAATTTGGATATCTCAACGGTGTTACGTCTAACATACAGACTCAAATCAATAATACAGTAGCAGGGGTAGTATCGAATGTTCAAGATAATGTGTTTAGAATTTGTGACGATGCTGACAACACAAAAGATATAGCTTTCCAATCGTCTGCGATTACTTCGGGAAATGTAAGAACCATAACGATGGCAGATCAAGATATTAATCTTGCTCCAACCACGGGTACATACGCAACGGAATGTTTCAAATCCATAACAGATGGTAGCAACGTCATAGCTGCAGATTCGGTGCGAGATACCCTACAAATTTTAGGAACTGGTGGAACGTCAGTAGTGAATACTCCTGGCACGGATACGATTACGATTAATAGTACGGCAGGCGCAAGTGTCGGGCTTGTCCTGGCTTTAGGATAATTTAAAGGAGCAACACAATGGCAGAAGTTTATCAACGAGCGCAAGCTGAATTAACAACCTCGCTGGCTACTATCTATACTTGCCCTGGTTCTACAAGTGCAGTAGTGATCGGAATGAGATTCACCAACATTGATGGTAGTGCGTCAGTAAATGTTGAGGCAAAAGTTGGAGCAAGTGGTTCAACTAAATATGTTCTTGCCCCAAATACACCCCTGCCTGTTGGATCATCACTTTCAGGATTGAGTGGTGACAAACTCATAATGGAAGCAGGGGAAATATTAGAAGCCAAGGCATCGGCTAACGGAGATGCAGATATTATGCTGAGTGTCTTGGAGATTTCATAAGATGAGTTATATCGGGCAAAAACCATTAGACACGTATTCAAGTCTAGCCGTTCAACATTTTACAACCAGTGCTACCGCTTCATATAGTTTAAGTCAATCGGTAACTAGTGAGAATGATATCCGATTAATAATTAACGGAGTGGTTCAACAACCTGGAGCAAGCTACGCTTACACCTGTTCGGGAACTAGTTTGACGCTTAGTTCGGCTATAACATCATCGGACACCATGCACTGCGTTTTCATTGGAAAATCCATAGGCACAATTAACCCGCCCGATGGTAGCGTGTCGGATGTAAAAATCACAGCAATGGCCTCAAACAAATTAACAGGATCGGTTGCTGTAGCGAATGGTGGAACGGGAATTACAGCCGTTGGAACTTCAGGTAATGTTTTGACGAGTACGGGGTCAGCTTGGGCGAGTACTGCTCCTGCTGGTGCAGCATTTGAAAGCAAACTGCTTCATGTCGAGGAGCATAGAGCCACAGGAACAAATGCTGGGACTTTCACTGCGGGGTCAGACCAGACGAGAGTGCTGACTGATGTTATGACTAATGAAATTTCAGGGGCAAGTTTGGCCTCGAACCAAATCACGCTACCTGCGGGAACATACATTTGTGACGCATCAGCCCCAGCTTATAACGTAACCAAACATCGCACACAACTTTACAATGTTACAGATTCAGCCGTATTGCTTACTGGATGCGGGGCTGTCAACTACACCGCTGAAAGCGACCAGAGCAGAAGTTTTGTTTTTGGGAAATTTACTTTAGGGGGTACAAAGGTGATCGAACTTCAGCATCGCTGTCATACAACTGTATCCGCTACTGGACTTGGTGTTTTGTCAAACTTTGCACCGCACGAGGTCTATGGAATTGTCAAACTCTGGAAGGTGGGATAATGGACATTCACTTAGCTTTAGAAAAATTAGGGATGATTGGAAACTACGCACCTGATTGCTCAACATACGAAAACATGGTTGCAACATGGAGAGATACCAGTATTGCAATCCCAAGCAAAGCTGACTTGCAAACTGCTTACGATAATGGGATTACTGCGAATAATGCGATGGCTGAAATAAAACGCTTAGAAAGCCAGATAACAATTAGAAGATTGCGTGAAGCTTATAAAGATTCAACATGGATGGATGCCCAAGACGAGTTGATAAAAAAACAAAGGGATAAATTATAATGGCACTTTCTAAAATTACAACATCTAGCCTCGCTGACGGGGCGGTATCGAATATTAAAGTTGGTGCGGGGATCGACTCAGCAAAAATTGGGGCGGGGGATGTGTCGAACAGCGAACACGCTTTTCTCAACTCCATTACGTCAAACATTCAAACACAGCTAGGAAATGTTGGTGGGGGGAAAGTTTTGCAAGTAATAAACTCCTCATATTCTACTCAAGTAAATTCAGTGGGGGATACAGGATTGACAGCAACGATTACGCCTTCTGCAACTTCAAGTAAGGTGCTTGTTTTTGCATCACAAGGGTGTGCAAGAGCAGCATGGTCTACTGGTGGTGTAGTTTTAATTCTTTATAGGGCATCTACTATTTTAGTTCGTTTTGAAGAAAACCTTGCACTTCCTGGGGGTGGTAGTGCTTATCAAGGAATATTTACTGCTGCTTCTTCTACAACTTATCTGGACAGCCCTTCTTCTACTTCTGCGTGTGTTTACAAAACAACTTTCGGATCTACCAGTGGAGGTATGTACGCGCAATATGGTGGTTCAACTTCAACAATGACACTCGTGGAGATCGGAGCATGATACCAAATAGATCAACCGCAACAGCAGAAGCAATGTATTCATTGGATTCTAATTGCAACAACTGGAGTGTTGTAGGTGAAGAAGTACAGTGGCATGGGTCGGCTGATTCCAAGCCAACAGATGCAGAAATCAAAGCAGAGATTGATCGTTTGGATGCAGAGTATGACAGCCAATCATATAGCAGGGCTAGGGCTAATGAGTACCCTGATTACAGGATTTATCTTGACGGAGTTGTTAAAAACGATCAAGCACAAATTGATCAATACATTTCAGATTGCAAAGCTGTTAAACAAAAATTCAAAAAAAATTAAGGTAAAAATATGAGTTACATTGGCAAAAGCCCAAACCTAGGCCAGCTATACAATCCTGATGTGTTTAGCGGAAATGGTTCTACGACATTCACATTAACTAATTCCGTTACAAGTGACCAATCGGTTATCGTTTCTATCAGTGGCGTGAAACAACAAGTTTCAACCTACAGCATTTCTGGCATGAGCTTAGTTTTTGGGACGGCTCCCCCTTCAGCAACAAACAATATTGAGGTGCAGTATTTAGCATCAAGCATTGATGTTGGAACGGTTGGAAATTCAGCCATTGATTCGGCACAAATAGCAAGTGGGGCAGTTGACGATAGCCATATTACTGGCATGGCATCCAGCAAGCTCACAGGGACAATTCCTGATGCACGTTTTCCCGCAACGCTCCCTGCCGTATCGGGTGCAAGCTTGACTAATCTCCCAGCGGTGAATACTCCGATGTTTTATGTCGCTGTTGCTGCCACACAGACTTTAACCTCTGGAACTGTTACTAGAATAACGGGATTCCCAGCAAGTGCGACAATTAGCACTGGTAGTGGTTATGCGAGTAGTAGATTTACTTGTCCAACTGGGGGAGCGGGAAATTATATTATTGGAGGGAATTTATCATTTCATGCGTCAGGTAACGATCTTAGCCAAGTATATACTAAGATTTATAAAAATGGTACATGGATGTTTGGTGGTTATGGTTTCAGTCTTAATACATCCACAAGTGGAGCAGTACATTTTGCTGATCAAGCATTAACATTTCTGACGTTAGCAGAGGGAGATACGGTGGACATATATGGTCAGGCTGTTGGTAGCGGTACGATTAGACAATTTAGTAATGATGGCGGAAATAAAAACTTTTCTAATTTCTGGGGTTGGAAACTATAAAAATGAGAAATGGACTAATTCAATTAGGATTTACACCTGATGTTGATTTTATAGTGCAAGATGATTCAGATGGCAAAGGAGCGTACATTGGTGAGTGGCACTCAGATAAACCGCAACCGTCTGCCGAAGAAATTAAAACTGCACAAGATGAGTATGATGCAGAATATGATGCGTTGAATTATAGTCGCAAGCGAAAGGCAGAGTACGCAAAGCTTAATCAGTTTGAAATGCAGTTTGACGATCAGCGTGATGGTACAAGCACATGGGTAAATGCGATTAATGAAATCAAGAAAAATTTTCCAAAGGTCTAAACAATGGCAATTACCAAAGTAAGTTCAGCGATGCAAGATTTGACAGATGACTACGCTTTTAGTGGCACGGTGACGGGGGCAGGTGGTGGTGTGGCTGGCGTAGCCGCAACTGGTAGCGGAATCACTGTAACGGGGTCAGTCTTAGAAACGGCTCCTTTATCTGGTACGGTGATACAAACGCAATGCACAACAAATATTACTCAGGTGTCAATTGTCAATACGACAGGTAATATAGTGACTCAGGCTTTTACAAAAAGACTTGGCTCTTCAGTGTCAAGACTTGAATTTACTGGCTGGACATCTTTTGGTCTGTATACATCAGGCAATACCAACCAAGACGGAACAGACCCACGTTTGTACGTCACAACGACTGGTGGTGGTCAGGTTGGGAACTATTTTTATAACTCGGATGTGCCTACTTGGTCGAATTCTCATACCTACGGTGGAAACCATGACACGTTTTATAAGGCTGGTTCGTTTAATGTAACTACTATTGGGGTTGGAGCAGCCACATATTACTTAACTGCTCATGGTGGAGCTAATGGTGTTTACATTAATAGACCACAGGGTTCAACAAGGATTGGTGGCATATCTGGACTTAGAATATCGGAGGTAATAATTTAATGGAGAGAATCTTTTCAGCCAGTGAAGCTATAAGTAGTTTAGTGCCTACTGCTCAATTTTCAGTTGTCCACAATGACGATGGCACAGTAAACAAAATAAATTGGGTGGGTGGGGGAACACAGCCCACTGAAGTAGAAATTAATGCAGAAATCTCACGCCTTCAAGCAGAGTATGATGCGTTGGATTATAGTCGCAAACGCAAAACTGAATACGATGTTTTGAACCAGTTTGAATTGATCGGTGAGGATTCAATTAATGGAACTAGCAAACACAAAGATGCAATTTTAGCAATTAAGAAAAAATTCCCCAAGCCATGATTAGAGCATACTTGATTGTATTGATTATATTAGCCACATTTTATATTGCGATGCGATGAATGGAAGCCATCCTAGACAAAATATGGGGAGTGTTTGTTGCACTATTTTGGTGGATGCTAAATAGATTAACTTCAAAAATTGATGAGCTTGAGAAAGGAAAAGCAAGTGGAAATGATCTTAATGGAATCAGGAAAAACCTCAGTGATGATATGACCGGAGTGAAGCAAGGGTTGAGAGAACTGGATAGACGGGTTGATGAGATTGACCATGCTACTCAACTGAGACTTGTTCCTAGAGATGAAATAAAAGGTGATGTGACCTTACTTCACCAAAGATGCAACGACCTCTCTGAACGCCTCTGTCAGAAGGAAGACCGTATTAAAACGATTCGTGTCACCGAAAACGAAAAGAAAGGAAAGTAGTGGATATAAAAAACGATATGTTCATCTGGGTTTCTGGAGTCATTATTGCTGGCGTTTCATATTTGGTGAATAGGTTATTTAAATCAATTGATCTGGCCCATAGCCGAATCGATACTATCGAATCCAAAGTTGTGAGCTGCGCTTTTTTGGAATCGCAGCTATCACCAATAAGAGCTGATTTGAATATGATAGTTAAACATTTGCTAGAGCATCGTCAAACTGAACACAAAGAAAATAAACTTAACAAGGAGTAAACAATGGCTAAGATGATGGGAATGTTAATTGGAGCGATTGACCAGTTTATGCCAGGGTACAAGACTTATGCAGTCGGAGCTGCTGCTATGGGGATGATGGCCTGCCAAATGATGGGATATCATACTTTTGAGGCAGAGGCGTGGGGCATGGTGGGGATAACAGGAATGGGAACGTGGAAAATGGGACAAGATAGAAAGGGGAAATAATGTTTCAAGCTCTCTCCGCAGCTTTAGGTATTTTATTTTGGTTTCTAAAACGTAAGAAAGCTAAGTCAACTGAGGATTGGAAGGATGACATTCAAAAAGTTAACAAAGCTATTGCGAGTGGTGATGACATTGAGTTGTCTCTTGCTTTTGATAGGTTGCGGGTTGAAGCAAACAGTAGTCATACCAAGCTCAAGAGTGTTGGAATGCCCAGAGGACATCAAGAAAAATTGTGAAGTAAGTAGGGCATGGTTGTTGGAGCGTTATGAAACAGAGCGTGGTTTGCTTAAGCAATTAGAAGAATGCAGGGAGAAGTGAATGTTGCTACTTGTGACTAAGTTTTTTGGGGCTATTTTATTTGCAACGTATCTATTAGTGCCAACCTATGTTTTGGCTATGGAAGGCATGTATGAATTTTTACAGGAAGTGGGGCAAATAAAAGATGACAGGAAGCTTGTCCCCCCTGCTGATGAGATACGAAAGTATGAACCCCAACCTAATAGGTTAATGCTTGTCAAGTATGCAAATGATCGTTTGTTTCTTTTTAGGATAGAAGCTTCTAACCCTAAGCCTGAGTGCAATCAAGTCAAGCGAGATAACCGCGAAAGGATAATTATCATTACTCAAGATACTAGTCAAGCCTATGAATACATATTAGAGCCTCTCCCTATTTACATTAGTGAGTGGGCTAACTATGAAAGGTAGCTGTGTGGATCTTGTTGTTGGTGTATTTCAGTGGCCCCATGAAAATTGAGAAGACTGAAATATTAGAAATGTATTGGACTCATAAAAAATGTGAGAAGAGAATAAAAGATGCTCGCAGTGCAGGACTTCCAAACAATACTAACATAGGGTGTGTGGAGGTTAAGGGACTATCGAAAGCAAAGAGAACTTTGTAGCAGATTCTGTTGGGAGAGTATGGGTAGATGAAGACTCATTCTTAGCCCCGTTTGGTCACTTTGAAAAGGACTATACCTTTGTAGTTGAATATCTCAGAGATCCTAAAGTATCAAAAGGAATTTACTTTGACGGGTTTAATGAGAACACATTGGTACAGCTATATATAAGTTATTTAAATTCTGGCTATGGCTGGATAGGTTTCCATAAGAAGAAGAGAGTAGCTTTCTTATTCTTAGAAAAGGTGTCGGCACATCCATTGATTTACGCAGTTCATGGTGGATTGAACAGAGAGTTATTCGGCAAGCAATATGGGAAGAAGTCGATGGAATTTGTTAAACAACTTGTGTTTGACAAGAACAATGCAACCAAGTTAGAGGGTTACATACTTAAACCCAATAATTTAATAGCTGGATACTTCAGAAGAGGTGGTCTAGTTAAAGAGTGTGAACTTAAAGATAGAATTATCATAGATGGAAATCTTAGTCCTATAAGTATTTACGGTTTAACACAGAAAGATTACTTAAATAAGGAGAATGATTATGGGCGGGAGTCCTCCAAGGCCACCAGCACAACCAAGTGCAGCGGAAATGGCAGAAATACAAATGAGAGCGCAGGCAGAGGCAAGAAGAAAACTAGAAGCAGAAAGAAACGTAAGCGCAAATAATTTCTTGGCAAGCAACGCCATCACTGATGACTTTAGGAATGACATATTTTCACAGTCTGATGCAGCAAGAGATTTCCAACTTGCTGGTCTTGACTCATCTCTAGCGGGGACGTTGCAAGATATCAGGCAAAGGAATGCTGGGCGTGGCTTATCTCAGTCAAGTTCTGGGGCAGGTCTTCTTGGACAGGCACAAGGATTTGCTAATCAAAGCAGGCAGGATTTATTTGATAGTGCTAGACGTAGAGCAGATCAGCGGATTGGTGATCAGCAATCATTTCTTGATAATGCAGCTAGTAGCATTCGGTCAGGGCAGAGTCCTATTTCTGCACAAGCTAGATTCAGAACAGATATTGATTCTGCTAACAATGCTTTTGAAAATGCATTGAGTAAAGCCACAGGTGGTGATCAGCGCAATGCAGCTTTCCAAAACTTTGAAAATGATAGACGGTTGGCAGCAGCTAAGTTTAAGGAAACGGTTAACCAATTTGGCAACCAAGGAAATATTGCTGCATCTAGTTTTCGAAGTAATGCTAAAGAAGATGAAAATAATACAGGCCAAGTCGGTGGTGGCTTCACTGGTAGTTTAGCTTAGGAGAATATTATGGGTAGAAATGCAATGTCAATCGTAATGCCAATAGCAATAGGTGCAGCAACAGGTGGCCTTGGTGCGCCAGCAGTAGCAGGAACAGGTCTGGTTGGTTCTGCTGGTGGTGCGATGTTTGGCGTAGCAAAGGGGGTTGCACTTTCAACTATGCAAGCTGCTGCTACTGGAGCATTATTAGGTGGTCTTGGATCTGTTGCTACAAGTGCAATGATGGGGCCAGAGCCACAAATGCCTGACTATGGATCTCAGTTTGCTGGAGCGCAGGGTTTACTAGATACGCAACAGTCATTCACTAGGCGAAGTACTGCTGACTTAGAGAACTCTCTTGAGTTTGGATCGGAGTATGAGAAGAACCAAGCCTTCGATGAATTGGGTAGGCGCGGTGAAGACTCTGCCCGATTGCTGGAGATCAGCACAAGGAATGATCGTACTGCTGAGAACCAAACAGACATTGATCGTTACATCATGGATTCGGCCCCTTCTAACGAAGAAGAGATACAGAACATGATTGCATCTCTGACAGCTAGTGAATACCGAGAGTTGGAAGATGACATTGATGAAGAGAGAACTAATGTCAAACAGGTCATGGCAAAGAAAGGTTTGGGGAGCAGTAATGCCCTTTCTCAATTAAATGCAAGGTTGGCAGAGGTTGAACAGAGAGGCAAGTTGGCTATTGATCAGAATGTTCAGGACAGAGTATTGAATTATGAAAACCAAGTCGGTGCTATTCGGGACCAAGGTTTGAATAGATTGCTTAAAGGTGCAAACTATGAGGACACACAATCTCGCTATAACTTAGCTCTGGGTGACCAACAGAGAAATCTAAATGATGCCTTCAGGTCTTCGCGTTCTACTGCAACTACTAACTTGGGACTAGATAAGTTCAGAGCAGAAGTGCAAGGATTGGATAATCAATTTAAAGCTGACACTCAGTCTCGTAACAACACCGCAATGCTTGGTCTTGGCGCAGCGCAACTACTTGGTGGTAATAATATTTTCGGCAACAATACAAAGGCTCCAACTGTTCCAACTACTCCAACCACTAGCAACCCTTACGGTGGTGGTTGGACAACTACCCCTTATGCTTTTACTTAACGTAATTTTTTAATATCGCTAATGCGTTCAGAGATATGAGGGTGGGAAGAGAGAAGAGGATTAAAGTTATCGTTAGCCAAGGTGTCACGCATCCAGTAGAGCAGATCAAGAAAGTCTTCTTTGCTGTAGCCAGCCTTACGCAGGTATTGAATAGCAAGTGCGTCTGCTTCGGACTCATGCTTACGACTAAAAGCAGCCACACCAATGTTGCCAAGGGAGTTTGAATAATATTGAGAACCTGGAACATAAACTTCAGTAGTGATGATCATAGCGTTGGCTATAATTACTGCTCCAACATGTTGGTAGTAATGTCCCTTTTTAAGGTGAGCAAGTTCATGAGCAACCACAGCAGTTCTTCTAGATTGAGTAGCTAAATGGTAATTCATATCAGCCGTAATATTAATGGTCTTGCCAATAGTAACCCAAGCATTCTTGAAGTTATCTTTCCAAAGAATTCCTTCGTAGGTTTCATTCGGAAAGTTGGCAAGAACAATCGTATTGATGGCTTTCTGCCATTGATCTTGTCCACAATATTCATGTCCACATAAGGATCTAGCAGGAGAAGCACATCCTGCCGTATATATGATAAGGAACAAACTCAAAATTCTCATACCTCAATGATACCCATATATGGATATAAGTCAACAGATATGATAACGTCTATAAATACAAAAGGTTATGCCTCATGAATGGAAATGAACTAATAAATACCAATATCACTGGCTACACTCCCTTGCAAGTTTCTCCAAAGGGGTTTGAGGGGATAGCCTCTCGTGCTGACAAGCAGATCTCTTCTACGCAAAAGCGAGTGCAGGATTTGGTCAAATTAGATCCTACTAATCCTTTGGCCCTGATGATCACTATGTTGGGAGCTAACAAAGAGCGAGGCATCAGGGATGAGTTGAATGCTTTGCGGGGTCAGTCTATTAGTGAGGACCGTAAAGCTAAGAAGATTAAGGCTGATGATGCGTGGCGTAAGAAAGCATTAGGTGACCTGAAGACTAAAGGGTTGGCTAAACCATTTGAAAGATTTGTAAACGAGATACATGGTGGAGATATAGATGCAGCCTTAAAAGATAAAAGTATGCAAGAGAAGGTCTATGCTTATTCGCAAGAGTATGAGCCTCTGGGAGATAAGGAAGTTATCCAGCTCTTTTCAGAATTAAATAAAGCGAAGACTACCTTAGAACAATTCAAGGCAAACACGAGCGACCCAGTTAATCCTGAGCATGTAATGTTTTGGGAGAATGCAGTTCGGAATCTTGAAGCAACTCTTAGAAAACATTTTAAACATACACTTGGGGATAAATCTAGCAATAGTAAGATTGACAGTATGGTTGGCTCTCCCACTGGAACCGGAACTCCTGGTTCTGGGACACCTCCTCCTCCAGTTGTAGGGCAGGCTCCTTCTGTTGATGCTGGTCCACCGCGAGGTAAAGATCCTAATAAAATAGAAAAGTTAAAAGAATTGTTGGTGAAAAAGCCAGCAAAACCAGTTGCAAAAACAGGGACTGAATTATGGAAAGAGGACATTAACGATGGCATACGAGAAATAGTTAGGTCTTCGGATGAGGGGACTCTCAAGAAAGACTTGTTGGGATTCATCAAGAGTTATTTTAAGGGTGACAAAAAGGACAAGCCTGTTCCAAAGCCAAGAGCTGTTCCTACTGTTCCTAATGAGCCAGAGAAAGCAGGTACACCAATACTTCCTATGGACGTTACCGGATCAGACTCTGCTAACTCATACGATTATATTATTGACAAACTTAATGAGGAACATAGCCAAAACAACATCCCCCCTGATGTTCTTGCTGCTGCAAATGAACGTGCTTATGCGAAAGCCTTGGGGGCAGATTCGGTTATGGGAGAAACTCCACTTCCCACTGAACCTAATACAGAAGATTTCATAGGCCGTCCAGATTTACAAGGTCAACTGTCATGGCAAAAGCCAGTAACTCTTGATAGTGGTGACATGCCTGTGCCTTCAACTCCCCCAACAGATGAGACTCCAAGTATTCTGGATAGATTAGAAGCTCTTAGGCAGGAATACTTTGGTCCAAACGAAGCGAGTGCTGACCCTAGAGATTCTATAGGAGAAAGCAGACAAGAAGCAGATCGTTTGCAATCAATATTAAGAGGTGAAATCAATGAGCAAGGATACACCCCTGATCAGCAGGCTAACATTGACAGGACAAAGGTGCAGGCAGGTGTTGGTAGTGGCAGCATTCCTATCGATAACAACATGCCAAGACCTAAGCCACCCAAAGTCTTAGCCCCTGTTCCACAAGTTGACCCTTCAATGATACCTATAGCAAACAGGGATTTAGGTGCGGAGAGAAGTAAAGCAGAAGCAATGCAGAAGAAGGCAGCCATGAAACGCCTTCGCTCTGATCCTTTTGTTAACAAGCTTATCCAAATTGAGAGCAGTGGTAGAGGAGATGCTGTCGGCTACAAGATGCACAAAGATCCTCGTACAGGTAAATTCGTTCATGACACGGTCAAGGTTAAAGATAAGTGGGGAAGAACGGTGAATAGAAAGATTCCAGTTTCATATGGACTCATGCAAATTACTATTCCTACTGCTAAAGCTTCCAAACTCCCTGCTGCTGAAAGAGCCTTCAATGGTAAGTCTGACAAGGTAATAGCAAGAATACTATTAGCTGACCCTGAGTTGAATGTTCGTATCGGGAAAGAATTTGCTGACAAACTCCGCACACAACTAAAGCAGAACACATATGTTAAGAAATTTACAAAGCAGGAAATAGATGTGCTTGTTGGAGCTGCTTATAACTGGAAGGGAGAAGGCTTGAACGGGTTGATCAACAAGGCAAAGCCTGAGAACTTTGCTCAAGTCCTAGCGAGAATTAAATTCCCTGCTGAAACAAGACGGCAGATTAAGGAACTTAGAAAGGCGTTGAAATAAATGGCAAATACTCTCTACGAAGGTTACGACTTTACTGATGAAGACTTGTTGCGTTTCGACACGTATGGAATGAATGTTAAGGACGCTGTTGATCAAGGCTTCACTTATGAAGAGATCACTCAAGCTGCTAAAGAGATAGAACAGGATGAGGCGTTCAAAGTAGAACGTGCTGCCCAGCCTATCCAGCAGTCCAGACCTGTAGCTCCTATCCCTGAAGAAGTGCCAGTAGATACTGGCTTCTTTGATTCAAATACAGAGGCTCCTGACCTAGCTAAAACATTCGGGTCCACTCTATCTTCAATGCTGGGTTCAACAGTGGGATTTGGATTAGAGAAATGGGGAGAGTCTACAGGCAATACTACTTTATTTGAAACTGGTAAGTACTTAAAGGATAGAGCTAACGAAATATCTGCTGACTTAAATGCATCGATGTCTGCAGGTGGTAAAGCTGACTCAATTGGCTCAAGAGATTTACTCAAGTTTGATAAGCCAGATGACATCATTCCTAGTGGACTAGGTAACGCTAACCTTGGAACCATTCTTCAACTGATAGCAGGTGGAGCTGCCTCAACACTTCCAGTATTAGGAGTGGGTGGCAAACTTGCTAGTGGACTGAGCAAAATACCAGGAGTTGGTCCAGGTGTAGCAGGTGCTGTCGGATATGGAGCAGCAGGTGGAGCTATCGAAGGTATGTCCACAGCCAGTGATGTACATGATGACGCAATGCGAGTCACTGATGCTGAGATTGTTAAGTCCCCTATCTTCCAGAAAATTACTGAGATTGTTCAAGCTGAATATCCAGATGCTCAAGGCTCACAGTTGGTTGACTTCACTCGTAAGCAGATTGCTAACCAAGCTGCATTAGAAGCTGGTGGTGGTAGTGCTGCCTTAATAGCTTTAACTTCTCTGCCCATTGGTAGTTTCCTTGGGCGCAGTGGTTTAGCAGACAAAGGTGGAAAAGCATATCGCAAAGGAATGGCTTCTACTATCTACGGGGCATCTTGGCGAGAAGGTATGCAGGAGTTTTTCCAAGAAGGTGGTCAACAGATTGCACAGAACTATGGAAAATATTTAACGGGGCAGAGTCCAGACGCTATCAGCTTTGAAGGTGTCACTGAAGCTGGTGCAAGAGGAATGGCAGCAGGTGCGCCAATGGGAGGTGTAACGTCTGGCTTGCAAAATCTTCAGTTAGATAAGGAGCCAGTAGTAGAGCCTCCGATGTTTGACCCAGAAGTGCCAGCAGATCCTAATGACCCAAACATCCCTCCAGCAGGAGCTGCTCCAGCAATAGAGACTGATGAATTGATAGCAGAGGAGGAGGATCTGTTGGATGGATTGGGTGAAGAAGAAGTTGTCCCAGTTGAAGAAGTTGCTGAGACTACAACTCCTCCTCCAATAATAGTTCCTACTGACCCTGACGATCCAGCTCCCCCTGCAGGTGGTGCTATCCAGTTAGATGAACAGGTTAAATATTTCGAACAGTATGGAGATGATCCAGACTTCTTAACAGAAGAGGATAAGAGTGTAGCTTCTATTGATACAGCCACTGGCGAAGTTAGACTGATAAAAGATAAGGATGGCAACGATGTTGTAGATGACGATCTTGCCCCAGATGAATATGGGGATGACATGCCTGAATTTGAGCAAGAGATTGATCCCACAGTTCCGGTTGAAGAAGATCTAGTTGCAGAAGATATTGACCCCACAGCTCCAGTTGACATAGAAGAGCCTGTATCTGATGAATCCTTATCTACAGCAGTTGATCTCGTGGACCGCTACCAAGATGCAAAAGGGGTAAGAGATCAGAAGGACATGAACGCAGGTCAGTTACGCGAGTTGGCAGGTTCTCTTGGTATCCAACTAAAGAAGGGTGAAACTAAGTTTGGTGTAGCAAAGAAGATAATCGCTCATGTCAAAAAGAATCGTCCTCAGACAGAGATAGATAAAGCATCCGAAGCTGGCAGGATAGATATTGCCAAGACTAAGGCAGACATTGTTGACGTTGACACAAAGATTGCTACCTCATTAGCTAGAGCTGTTGAGGCAGAGCTTCCCGTTTCATTAGAAACAAAGATAGAGCTTGAAAAAAGAATACTTGCTCTAGGTAAGAAGGAAAAAGACGGTACGATTACTGAGCAAGAGCGTGGTGCATTAGCAAATCATATTAATGCCAGAAATGAGATCGATGGAAGACCAACGCAGGAGTGGAGAAATAGTAAGGAGCTTAGGAAATATCTTAGTAGGCTGAAGAAGGAGAAGAGAAAGAAACTTGAAAAGCTTTGGGATACCCGTATGCCTTCAACGGGCCTTGGTGAATTGTTAAGTGATCCAGCCACAAGAGATACTGCACTTGAATGGCTGGAAGTCCAACTCATGTCTGCGAAGATGAGCAAGGGAATAACCGACCCAGTTGGCAAGACGGGTGATATCACAATTCAGAAGATACTCCCCGATGACGTTATTATGAGAGCGTTTGAGAATGCTTATAAGACTAGGGATAAGACGCTTACGAAGTTAAACAAAAGACGCAACACTAAAGCAGCGGAATTAGAGGAAAAACTTGTTGCCTTCAAAAACACTATCAACGCTAAAGTTAAAGCCAAGGAGATAACGAAAGAAGAAGGTGCTAAACGAATAGCGGAAGAAGAAGGCAGGCTTGCCAAGGCTATGGAGAACGCTGTTAAAGGATATGTTAAAGAGGCTACCGCAGCCGAAGAAAAGTTCTATGAGCTGGCAAAGAAGTATGACTTTGATCCTAGCGGATTCAAGCCTGAGATGCTTGAGGATGCAACGATAGAGGATCTTGAGGAAGCCACTACTGAAGTAGCTGACAGGAAGAAAGATTTCACCAAGAAGATGAATGAACTGTACAAACCTGATGGCTCTTATGTAGGCCCAACAGGTGGTGGCATTAGCCAGACAAAGCAGGATGACTTTGATGAGAATGATCCTATTACCGACAAAGAGCTGGAAGAAGTTAAGGAGAGATCAAGGATTAAGTATGGTGAAGAGAAGCCATCTCTTCTGGATAAAATGGAAGAGGATGAAATCACAGGATGGGAGCGTGTTGACTTAGATCCTGCCAACCTTCCACAATTTCCAGATGATACTAACATTCGGGAGCCACGCAAAGCTGGTACAGCTAAGAAGACAAAGTTAAAGGTCAAGTATAAGCCTTCACTAAAGACAAAGCCTTACAAGTCTCCCTTTAAGAAAACAAAAGGTATTGGCTCAGTAGATGAGAAGGGATATGTAGATGCTGGGTTAAGCATACATGAGAAGGGATCTATCGGTGAGAGCAAGGGTAAGCTTTACCCACGTACTTCGCAGTCCTTCCAGACTGTTGGAGATGGTCATCCTCTTAAGCTTGCCATTACTGATGTAAATGGCGTTAGGAATATAGAGATCATTGCTGACGATGGCACATCAGATGGAGCATGGATCGGAGCCATTACCTTAGAACTTATACCTACTGGAACCTCGCCTATAAGTTCCACCTTCAATAGGCCAGCTATGGAGCAGTATGGAATCTCGCTGGATGCTGTCGATAGAATAACAGCTCATGCTGTTGGAGCTACTGTGTTCCCACACAAAGAGAACAGCACTCCTGGGAATTTCTTTATGGAGCATAAGAGTCTAGGGGCAATGCTTACACCACAACAGCGTAAATACTATGACGATCTAGCTTTCAGTGAAGACTTTACGGAGGAAACCAAGGCTCCTGAGAAAGCTCCCGTCAAGAAAGCGAAGAAGGTTGGCAAGGGTAATAAGGCTGTTGCTGATGATCTCACTACAGATATTAAGTTAGGGGGCAATTTTAGCGAAACTCCTATTGAACGTGATGAATCTGGCAGACCAATCTCCGTTGAAGAACAGCAGGATGAAGCTGCCGTTAAAGAAGAGAAGAAGACTGCTCAGAAAATGAAAGAAGAGATGGAGAAATGGAAAAAAGCTGAAGAAGCTAATCCTGAAGGTAAAGACACTGATGACTTAGCAGCAGATTTGGCTCTTATGGATGAGCTGATGGCAGATGATTTTGATGAGGAAATATCACAGCATGATACTGACAACTCATACCTAGATGTTGTCAACGATGACAACGAGCAAGTCACCAACGATCAGCTTAACTGTAATATAAAATTGGGAGGCCGATTCGTATGACCAAGGTATGTAATGGCTGGGATGACACAAAGAATTTTGATGATGATGGTTCCCTAGAAGCCAAGGAAAGTCTCGACAAGAGTTATCTTGCAGAGGAAAAGAAGAACAGGTGGCAACCTAAGAAGATATGGGCATTTATCCATAGAAACCTTTTCGACATGCAGGGTGGTGTTAAAGCAGGCATGAGAGAAAAGATTGGTGGCAAGGAAGCTGAGAACTTAATCCGCTCACTTGAGTTGTCAAAGGGTGGTTCGGCTGTTGGTAATGTTGAGTATGAGATAGCGTTTGAAGAAATCTATGAGGACTTAACTCGTAAAGAGCAGAAGATGCTCGACTACATTATCCAATCAAGGCGTATAGTTTCTATTGAAAAGAACTTGAAGGCTGTAGCCAGGAGCTACTTGGATGACAGAGCAGTGGGTACTGTGTTCGACACTACCAACCCTAAGCATGTCGCAAAGCTGAAGGAAGTTTTTGGTGAGGACAAGTTAAAGAAGTTGAAGAAGAAAAAGTTTGTCACGATCAGGAAGTTAACATCCAAGGCTGACTCTGATGTTGCTATGGAGTACCACAACTCAAAGAAGGAAGCTGAAGAACACGCAAAGAAGGACATGGAGCAGGTTCTTAAGGATGCTGAGATTCTTCATCCTGGTGGAGTAACGGGTGAAAAGTATCAGGCTTATCTCGACCACCTTAAGAAGATTGACGCTGATAGTTACAATACATTGGATGCTCTCGCTGATAAATACTTTTCTGTAATGAACAGACAGTTAGGCTTCTTACGTCAAGCAGGCTTGATCACTCAGCAAAAGTTTGAGAACTTGAAGAAGGTAGGTGATTACTCCCCAAGACGTTACTTACATTTCATTGATCCTGACATACAGAACGATCCGCTTAAGGGATTGACTACAGGTAGTACACAAGAGTTGATGATGAACTCTTCTCTGCTGATGAAGGATTACATTACCAAATTACATACAAGGATCGGGAAGAACAACGCCAATGTTGAGTTGCATAACTTTGCTAAAGAGAATCCTAATAATGGTATAGCAGAGATTGTAGATCTTGATGCTGATATTGCTAACAACTTTAAATCAATTACAGCATTCGTAGACGGTGAGAAGGTCAGAATAAAGATGCCACTTGAGTATGGCAAAGAGTGGGGAGAGATGGACCCTGCTATGGATGGTAATACAGCTAAGATATTTAGATGGTTATCTGGTTCAGCAATCGTAAGAGCTGGCGCAACTGGTTACAACCCTGAGTTTGCTTTAGCTAACTTACCTCGTGACATATTCTTTTCATGGTTCAGGACTAAAGAATACTCGACAAATGTTTTTCTTCCTATAGCTCCAACACAAATTATCCAACGTCTAGCAGGCACTGCTAAAGATATATGGAACTGGAAAGATGTTCCTGTTGGTAAGGCCAATGAGTATTTGCAGGATGGTGGCATGATGGAATTCATGACAGCTCAAGGTTTGATGTTGGAGAAACAGCGTACTAGAAAAGGTGTTCTCTATAAGCCACTTAGATTGTTGGAAAAAGTTCTTGCTTACACGGGTCAGAAGACAGAGCTGTGGGTAAGGTTAGCTCTACGAGATCAGGCAATAAAGAACAGGGTTGATAAGGTTACTTGGAAGAAGTATGAGGCATGGTCTGCTGCAGGTGGTAAAGGCGTATCACCAATAAGCAAGGATATTTCTAAGGAAGCTACTTGGATTGCGAGAGGTTACCTCGACTTCTCTCAAGGTGGCAAGATGGCGAAGGCTGCTGATGTAGCCATTCCTTATTTGAATGCTGGACTACAGGCTACCCGTGGGATGTTTAATACATTATCAGGTGGGAATGCTAAAGGAGCAGACAGGGCTAAGAATTCATTAGAAGCAGTATGGAAGATGTCGCAGTTCATTGGGTTATATGGAGCGTTTTATATATCCAACTTGTTGCATTACCCTGATGACATGGAGCGAGTCGATGATACTGATAAGGCTAAGAACCTGATATTCTTTTCGCCCATTCTTGACCCTGCTCATAGTGATAAAGATGTGCCAGTACGAGGCTACTTCAAGATTGCCTTAGACCAAGGTCAGTCTGCTGTAGCAAATCTAGTCGGCTTGATGGTCAGCACAATTATGAGAGAGAACTATGAGTTCCCCGTAGACAGTGTCTGGTACAGGTTTGCTCACCAAGATCCTGCTATTTTCAGAGAGGGTGCTAAACAATTGATACCACTATCCAGCATTCTCCCCCCAACTATTAATGCATTAATTAACGCAAACAATCTGGACACATTTAGGGGGGAACAGATTTACAAGGGTAGACCTCAAGCAGACAAGGGGCAAGAGTACACTCCATTCACACACCCAGCTCTCATTATGTCAGCTAAGAAACTTAACGAGTTGTTGCCTAACTACGGTGGGGCAATACCGGAGAAGCCGTTCTCTCCTGAGAGAATGAAATTCGTCTTAAACAACTTCTTCATTCAGAGTAATTCACTTGTGAGATTAGGAGCAATGGGTGCTGACTATATTGCTGATGAATTCATAGACAGTGACTTGAAGAAAGAACTCAAGGGCAGGATGAGTGAGGACTTACGCTTCAAGGTAAAGAGATATCCAGGTGCGGATCGAATATTTGAATTCACTCATAGTGAAAGTGTTGAGGAAAGAAAGAAAGCTCAACAGCTAACGATGAAGGAAACGTCTAGGATTGCTGATACAGAAAACAAGGTGAAGAGTATGATCGTCACCATTTACAAGTTGAAGAAGGGTGACAGTAAGGGGCAAAAGATGGCTATCGAAGAGGCAGTCAGGATTATCAGGGAGTCTGATTTGCGTAAGGCTGAAAAGACTAGGTTAATAGAGTCAGTGCAGACAGCTAGAGCAATCAAGTATCACACTGATCAAGGCCAGCTTGATACTGTCAACCCATTACAGAGATGGTGGCAAGAGGTGGCTAAGAATGCCAACCCTTATAGTAAAGCATTAGCTGTCTTTACTAGGTGGCGTGATAATCCAAAAGAACGTGACCAAATCCTGCGTGAGTTCAAAGCTATCAAACGTATCTCAAACCCTAAGACTGTGAATGAATTAACAGGCATGATTAATGTATATAATCGTAAAGAGGTTGCCAAGTGAAGGGAGTAAGTGACTACATAACGAAGGATGGTGTACGTGTACTAAGAGTCCACTATTCTGCTGACGAAGATAAAGATCCTGGTTCTCCAGAAGGTAAGCTATGGATGGCGAAAGCATTAAGGGGCTACCCAGGTGGGATGAGTGGTGCGAAGTGGCGAAGAGAAATGGAAGTAGATTTCAACGCCCAAGGTGGTCAGCTAGTATTCCCTCAAATGGAGAAGCACATAGAACGAATTAACATTCCAGAATATAAAGATATTCCAGAAACGTGGAGATTGTATGGGGGCTTTGACTATGCTGGGCGTGGCACAACAGCCTTCATGGTCATAGCGTATGACCCTAAGAATGATGACTACTATGCCGTCTATGAATTTTACAGAAAGAAAGCTGGATATGTATCTACCTCTGATGCAATTAAGAATTACAAATACTATGACAGGTTGGAGTGGATAGTTGCTGACCCTAGTATGTGGACGAAGACACAGGAGCGTGGTGACGGTGGGGATCTAGTCAGCATGGCACAGCTATTTAGTGAACAAGGTGTTCACTTCTTAAAAGGAACAAGAGGTGGGGATACTGAGTTTGCTGAATTAATTAGTGAACAGATGTGGGGGGGATTTGACAAGAAGGACAAAAGTTGGCAGCCAAGGTATCGGATTACCAAAGCATGTAGCAACCATTGGATGGAGATGAGCCAGTGGAGATATAACGAATGGTCTAATAGCACTGGGCAGCACAGAAATGTGAAGGAAACGATGATGGATAAAAACAATCACAGCATTGATGCAGTGAAGTATCTATTCAAGATGCTGTCCAGTAACTGGATGGCTGACAAGGTAGAAACTTTTGATGTATCAAGGCATGTAGTTAACTAGGAGACTTTATGAAGAAGCCGAAACCAAAACCAAAACCTAAACCACCGAAAGGTTACTAATGAACGAAGAAATGGAAGAGAAGGAACAAGAGTTTGACATTGCTGAGATAGCTTCACCTTCTGGACGTAAGAAGATTGAAGATAAGATTGGCAATATTGTGAACACTACAGATGAAACCTCTAACAGGGTTCATTGTGGGGACTCATACCATTAACAAGGTAGAGAACACGGGAGGTGGTACGTCCTTAAGATACAAGCAGGACTACCACCCTTGTGACAGTTTAATGGCATCCCTGTTTCTGGGGAGTGATGATAACCCAAGAGCCTACTGTGTGGCAGGCGCAAGGATAACGCAGAAGCTAGTCAAAGGACAGTGGACCGCTGACACAGAGTACCACTTATTTGAAGAGCTTACTGGCAGGCTGTCACCGGAGTTCATCATTGAGCTGAAGGAATTCTTGAGAGTCAACAAGATAGAGAGGGTAATCCTTACCTGCTCTGACGATGACTTGAAGAACAGGATAAGGAAAGAGTTAGGTTGCAGGTTTGTATTTGAACCTGAGAAGAGAAGAAATAATTCTTCAGTAATTCTAAGAGAGTGGTTTACGCGGAACAAGGCAGGTTCCGAAGAGGCTCTGCTTAGAATTTGGGGGGACTGTCGAGAAGCCATTAAGGCTAACTATCCACCAGCTAGAGATTGCATGGTTAAGCTGCTGGATCACTACGACAAGAGGATGCGTGTAAAGAACAGCACTCCACGTATTCTGTCCCAACGTGCTGGTTACGGTTAGGAGATCAGATGAGCATGAGCAAAGAGAAACTTGTAGAACTGAAGGAACAGTTTGATGGGTTGAAGAGCGAGAACTTCTATGATGCATACCCTTACTGCCTCAAGCTGGCAAAGTGTATAACAATTATTACTCCCATCCTTGAAGAGTTGTTGGCAAAAGAAGAGAACAACTGTGCTGCTGGTAAAAAGAAAGGCTCCTCAAAATGACATCAAAGACTGATGAAGAAGTTGTAATCAATAAGAAGTTCATGAAGCAAGATGCACTGATCGAACAGATCATCATGAACCCTAGCAAGAATCGTGTCCACTTAGCAATGAAGTGTGGCTATGCCACCAAGTCTATTGACAAGACTGTCAGCAGGCTGATGAACGACAAGGTTTTTCTAAAGCGTATTGAAGATAGGAAGATTGAGATCCAGAACAAGCTTGCGGTCACAGCAGACAAGGTGGCTGAAGAGTATGCCAGGATAGCATTCCTTGACCCACGAGATTATTATGAGTATACGCAAGACGGTGGGATCGTGGCGAAGAAATCAAACATTACTGACCTGCGTCCTGTTCTAGAAATAGAAGAGAACAGATCTGGCAAGGGTGCTAATGGGAAGAATCAGATCAGACTAAAGTTTTACAATAAACTAGACGCACTTAAATCACTACGGGAGATGTTCGGATATGATAAACCTGCAAAACATGCCCACCTCATTGCAGGATCTGGACAAAGCCTCGATTCAAAAGGGATTGAGCAGGCTATCATCGGACTCCTTGGTTCAACTACACCAGCTCCTTCAAATTAAGAGTTGGCTAGAGCATCCGAATAACTTTATCTTCTCCGGTGTAGTCAAGACTAAGGATGAACATGATGCTGACAATCCTGTTAAGCCTTTCCCTGACAAAGAATATCTGAGAAAAGTTATCAGTGTAGTCCATGAATCGGACAGGGTGTTCATCCCTAAGAGCAGGCAGATTAGGATGTCATGGGTCATGGTGCTGTATGCACTATGGGTAGCCATGTTCCATCCTCATCAAGCTATCTTTATTCAATCGAAGAAAGAAGAAGACGCAGCTTCACTTGTGTTCGACAAGAAGATGGAGAACTCAAGGATGAGCTTTGTCTATCATCATCTGCCACCCTGGTTAAAGAACATGGTGACCGTGGATACGAGTTACTCAAAGATGCGATTCAGTAATGGGTCAATTGTTTGGGGAATACCAGAGGGTGGACACATCATTCGATCTCACACTGCTAGTCTAGTGATATCAGATGAGTGTGCTTTCCAGCCTGAGTTTGAGAATGCTTATACAGCAGCAATCCCAATGGCTAAGAAAATAGTGGGGCTGAGTTCAGCATGTGGTGGAACATTCTTCGGAGACATTGTATGCGAGGTGATATGAGAAAAGAAAGGCGAGTGAAAGAAGTTGCAAGAGGAGCAGTCCCTTGGCACGAGAGGTACGAGCGCAGGAACCGTCCTCATAATTACACAGTCAGTATACCCAAACCAGTTGACCACTCTTATCCTTATCAATATCAACGTGAATGAAACCGTCCTTATCGGAGATACCAATACGATCAAACAAGTTATTATTTAATATTAACTGAAGTAAAGTATACCGTTCCCTACTAGATTTCGCAGAGATATCACATGCGAGTCCTTTAATGTGAGAGCTAGTAGGTCTTGTTATGGAGAGGGGGTGATCAGGACATCGGTAGGCAGAGTTAGACTTGATAGGCAAAGCATAAAGCTTTCTCAGTTCATCTAACTTCTTCACAAGATCTATGTTGATTCCATCCTCACCGCAGTGTTGACACTCAAACTCGTGCGGTCTAAAGTATTCTATTTCATCCCACATGTTAGCTCCTTTAGTTAAAATAAGTGGGGGCTTGACATAAACCCTTGCCCCCGTCAGGGTAGTTATTTTATAGACCCCCATGTCTTGGGTCTGAGACACAAAATGGATAACTGATTAATCTATTGAATTACTTTTTTCAAAGGCGACCTGTCAGCGAATTATTAATGTGTGTTAGCGAACCAAACCCCACCGCACTGGGTTGCTGCATGTTTAATGTCTAGTCAGTTCTCCAGACAAATCATTTAACTAGCTTAATAAATTCTCCCATCGGGATTACCGCGTAGTAACTGGGTGAAACCACCATGTCTCCACCCATGTTCTTTCTTCTGTAGTCATAATCGTATTGCACTGCGACTCTCCAATCCTCTCTGCTACGCCTGAAGAAGAGGACAGGCTTCTTGTCTGTGCCTGCTTGCTCAACTGTTTGCTTCCACCAATTTTCTAGTTGCAATTTCTCCTGAAACTTTACTTCGATTGCCCAACCTTCTAGGCCAAGCACATCGTATCCCCCCTCTGCTGTCTGCATAAGGTTGCGCTTGAACTCACCCCCCAGCTTCTCCTCCAGTATCTTGCAAATCTCCCTCTCTCCTCGCTGGCCTTTCTGGCGTGACGCACGGCTCATTTATTTCTCCGTTACAACAGGGTGAATAGTTGCCATGACAAACCTGGCATTGTGTGTGACCGTGGACTTCAATAGGATCTGTCGGACAGTTACATAGTGGACAAATCTCTTTCATAAAATCTCCCCATGAAATTCCTTTGCCCAGTGCAGGCATTTCAAATCATCAGTCTTTATGTCCTTGAGGCGCAGGAGTTCTCTCTCCATATAGACTTTAAGAGGTTGGCTAAAGTTCAACTTGTTGAAAGCCTGCTTGTCTCTACACAGGTAGAACTGCTCATCAAAGATTGGTGAGAACATGAGTACATACCCATCTCTCTTATAGTCATCACGCCATTCTTTCTTCTTTATTAGCTGTAATGTTTGGAACGTCTGGTCCAGTGCTGCCCTCTGATTCTCAGCGACAGTCTCATCTGGCTTGTCACTAGCGATTTTCTTATAGAGTTTGTTATACAAAGTGGTTGCTACTGGTCCAAGGAGTGGCAGTACCAGAGGGTCATCGGGTGATACACCTTTCTTCTCCAGCACAGCATCAGCATCCTGCTCATATTTTCCCATGTGTCCCCCCTGATTCAGTCATGAGCTGAGTCCTCTCGTTGTAGTTGAGGTAGACATTTCTGGGTGCTACCCCATTGCGATTCTTCCTGAGATTAATAATGTATTGCTTGAACTTGTCCGGTACGTTCTCACCTTTATCCGTATTCTTAATCCATTCGTAATGCAAGATCATGAACGTGTCAGCGTCCTGTGCTAACTGCCAACACTCACCAATGTTAGACAGCTCCGGTTCCTTCTCACCATCACGATTCATTTGTGCAACCACGATGAGCTTGATACCTAGCGTAGTGCAGACCTGCTTAAGCATCTGGTTGTAACGCCCAAGGCTGATACGCTTCGAGTTTTCTTTGAACGCAAGCTTGTCGTTTCGGATGTGACCTATGTAATCGACTACGACTACCTTGATGTCATGCTTAGAGTGATACTTATGGATGAGGCTGGTGATATGGTTGATGTTCTTCGGAGTGTTGTCAGTCATGTAGAGGGTAGACTCCTCTAGCTTCTCAGCAAACCTGCCTACCAATTTGAAATCTTCAGGGGTGTCCCCATAGTTACCCGTGTCGATCTTATCGATCTCAACTCCTGACATGATGGCAAGTAATCTGGTGATGATCTCATCGATGTTCATCTCAAGATTGATGTACAGGACGGGGACTTTATCTGATGCCAAATTCAAAGCTATGTTCAGAGACAACCCTGTCTTGCCCACGCCAGTACTAGCTGCAATACAGTTCACATCTCTCAATCGTTTCATGTATGAGTCGAGCAGTGGGAAGCCTGTCTGTGGCCCAGCAATCCCCCCTGGATCTTCAAACCTAGCCTTAGCATTCTTATAGCCAAGCTCTGCCATGTCAGATGGGGAGTAGACATCTGTCTTTTTCTTGTTGCTATCCACTTCATTCATCAGACTAAAGATTGCGGTATGAGCCTCATCTAAAACAGCAGAAGGATCATCATCAATCATCGAAGCATTCTGTGTGATGACTTCCATCTTAGTGATGAACTTACGCTTGATCGCACAAGCCTTCACCTTTCTGGCGTGATAAGCAATGCTCGTTGATGTTGGCATGTAGTCTTCCATTAAAGAGACTGCCTCTATTCCACCAACATTCTCGTATTGATTCTTATTTTTTAATTCGTCAGCAATTGACAGGACATCAATTGATTTGTCTTTACGAGCCAGATCAATCATCGATAAGTAGACAATCCGATTGTCTGAAACAAAGAAATCTTCAGGGTCTAGTAAGCTCATGGCCTCATGAATTCTCTCACCCTGACGCAACACAGAACTGACCACAGCCAGCTCACTCTCCTTGGAATAGGGGCAACTCATATTATTATTCATCTAGCATTTCCCTCCTGAATTTGGCTAACCGCAATCTCTCCTGTTCTGCCTGCTCCTGCCTCATAGCAGACAAACTGCCTGAGCGTGATGCCCTGCTGTTATTCATCCTCATGGTCTGGATCGCATCGAACCACTTGATCAGACCAGGAATATTCTTAGCGTTCTGCAGCCACATGTCCTCGCATTCCAAGAGATATCGGAAGTTCTCAAGCAGGTTGTCCTCACCCACGGCAGACACTAACGCCTTGATGGACTTGGACTGCTCCGCGTAAGCCTTATTGGAATGCGGAACACCAAAGTATTCCTGATAAATCTCCTTCAGGTCACCGATGACATCGACAACAGTTCTCATTTTTCCTCCCTCCTAGCCATGATGATAGGAACCCCGTGGAATACACCCTCCCTCGTACACTTAGGGTTGCAGAATCTATTGTTTAGTGCCTTTGGTACATATGCCTGCTCACACCAATCACATGTCCTCTCAGCCAGAGGCTTAATCTTGAGCTTGTCTATCTTCCATTGGTAAGCACACTCAATAGTACACAGAGCTTTCCTACGGTCCTTCGTTTCAAAGAGCGTCTTGCATCTTTTACATACAACCTGTCTCAATGTTGCTGCCGTGAATGCTCCCCCTTCAGCAGCCCAGAACATATCGTTGGCTGTCTTTGCACTGATCACCTGCTTGAGCTTGCCGTCCCCCTTGTAAACTCTCACCTCGTGTATCACTATATGACTCTCCTTTGAACACAGATTTGTAGACGCTTTAGGCAAAAAATAACAGGTGTCAGTTCGTTGACATCCACCTGTCATTCTTTTACCATGACCAAAACATGACCACAGTAGTGTACTTTATAGACCTATGTGCTAAGTAACTGGGTTAATGAATCGTTGTTATTAAAGGACTTACGAGTGGCGGGACATATGCCAAGCTGAACTCTATCCATCTGAGCTACGGGCGCATCCCTTTGTTTTCAACCACTTGCATTTCCGTATGACTTTTTCCTGCCCAAATCAGAATCATAATGCAGTCTGACTTTAGGCTCAACATCGTATGCGTCATTTATTTGTTGCAGACACATATGTAGAAACTTTCTCTTCGGAGCGTTCATGTTCTTATATCGATCATGTACTCCTCCGATTGAATGGTTAGATAACCTGTGAGATACAGCATCTTCAACTCCTGCTGCATCCATAGCGTTGACGAATGTGCGTTTGTAGCTATGGATGTCACACAGGTGAATGTCATCTTCTTTCATTTCAGGGAAGACCTTGCTTGTTTTATCTCTAGCTGTCTGGAAAGCAGTTACATTTTGTGACTTAACATAATTCCCGCTGTCATGAATGAATACTCTATCCGAACCATTACCCTTGAGACTCAGCACTAGATCCCTAGCCCTGTCGTTAAGGATGACATACTCATAGCGTTGCTTTTCTTTCTTCATTTTCTTCGCAGACTTCATAAGCTTGCGTGGAACCTGGAAAAAGTAATAACCGTTTTCTTCTTTCAACCAATCCCATTGCAAATTACAGACAACAGAATCACGTTGAGCAGTATGAACAGAGAACAGTGCCATGTCACGCAGATACTTTGGAAGCAAGTTCATGAGATGCGATAACCATTCATTCTCATAGCCAACCTTAAACCCCTCTTCGTTCAAGCCAAAATAATTCAGCTCATGCTCATCCACCTCTCTCACTTTTGCCCACCCACTGGAATTGATCATGTGATGTTTTTCAATCCCAGCCGTAGCCAAAGTATTCAAGAACTGAATCTTCTTGTTCATGGTGGTAACCGTCATGCCTCTCTTGTAGAGAGCCTTAAGGTATACCCCATTCCTCATGACTGTATTGCGCTTAACTCTCTTACCCTTTTCATTAAGAACTAAACCTTTGGCTTGGTCCATAATGTATTGATTGAGTATGTGCGGTTTGCTTTTAAGATCAGCGCGAGGGTAGGGTCTAGCTCCAATCTGGCTCATCAACATATTGCCAATGTACGGCTGCAAGTCTTCGATGTAACCAGCTTGTTGAATGATTGTCTTGTCCTTATTACTATTCATTTCTATAAAATTTAAAGCCACTGCGTTAAAAGTTGCCTGCTTATTATCAAAACTTTCACTAATCTGCTCCTGTTCAGCAACATATTTTGCCATCTCTAACTTTGCTTCGTCTTCTTGTTCCTTAGTTTTGCCAGTGCTGAATCTAATTCTTGCTCCATTAAGGTTGCCCTTGACCCAGAGGTACTTCCCCTCTGGGACGAGCTTAAGAGTGTTTTTGTATCTGGGCATTCTTGACCTCCTCTCATTGCCCAGCTACCTAGCTCTTTCACCCTACCACAGAATTTTTGCAAATCAACATAATCGTAGACGATGCATCTACTCGACAGGGTAATCGGCTCAAGCTGGGGCTTGATAAAGTTTGTAAAAAAAGTCTTACTCACTCCTAACATCTTTGGTGCTTCCGCTTGTCTAATCCAGATCGGTTCCATTTGTTCTCCATATTGTTAAAATAAACAGGACGGGAGAGAGGAGGAGGAACTCTCCCATCCTGCCCATCAAGGGGTGACTTACTGCCCTTACACTTCTATTCATATCTGGGTCAGTGCTTTACTGATGGAGGTATTACCAGCAGGGCAGTCGGTTGGAGTCCGTCACCCACGGGACACTCCTGAGTTCGACCCAAGTAATTTAAATTGGTATTGATTCACCGTAGTCTTCAGCTACTGGCACACCATCTTCGATTGGCTCATCATTGTGCCTACCTTCATAGCGATCAAGCCTCTTGAACTGTGCCATCTTCAGATCCAGCTTCATGCTCAACATCATCTTGCCTGTCTGTCTGGACTTCGAAGGTTCACCCACATATGTCGTGACTTTAACTCTGCCGACAGAACCTGATGCGACACTGATGTCCTCATTTTTTATGAACTCAGTGATGTCACGGCTGTCGCAGTCCTTTAAAGTCGGAGCCATTGGTGATACCTTGCCTGACTCCTTGTTCATGAAGGCTGCTCGACACGATGGCTTCAGTACATAGTTGCCATCATCATCTTTGCTATAAGGCTCACGAGTTTCATCGTATCTACCCTTGTATTGTTCTTGCGCCAGCTTCCAAACTTTGTCTATGTCCTTCTTGAAGTCAGAAGCTTCAAATACTTTCTTGACAATGTTCAAGTTGACTGAGTAACGAGCGTTGATATCCAGCGGTAGTGCTGGCACTGATCCACCCTTGCCATCTCGTGCGCTGTCCTTCCAGACAGACGGCTTGTCAAGCCAGGGGTAATTGAATGTGCCGATGGGACTGAGGAAGTATTGCTTCTTAGTAGCCATAGTCTTCTCCTTATTTGATTATTAATTTTCTGACTCCACGCGAGTCAGGTTTAAAGCTGGCAATCTGATCACCTTCATGATTAACGAGCGATTCTTTTTCCTTCATGTGATGCATGATTCGATTGATGTGTTGAGTCTTCTCACTTGTGAGTGACTTGATATCTGCCTTGATGGTAGCGAGGGTTACTACATCTTTGTTGACTCCCAGAGTGGATACGACAACGTCTGACTCTGACTCAGCCCACTCTTCTCTTAGCTGCTTGCCTGTCTCAAGCCCACCCCCAACCTCTGGCTCAATACCACGTTGAATGCAGTCCCATATGTGGTACTCCTTCTCAAGCAGGTCATTGAGTTCCATCTGGGAGAAGTCAAAGCTGTGGATATCAAGCTTAGGGGGGAAGGGAAGGTGCAAGACAGCGAGGTCTACCTTGTGGAGTCCTAGCACCAGGCAGTAGTGCATGATCTGGGAACGATAGTTGGAGGGGATCTGACCACTCCCATTCTTACCCCACTTGGTACGGCTGTACGCTGTCTTGCACTCCAGTATTTTTTTCTTGCCCACTACCATGCGGTCAACATGTGCGCCCATGAAGGGCTTGCCCTCATACAAATGTTGCTTCGACCAGACAGTGCGGTTGCACCTACGTACCTTGACTCGCTTGAGTTCGCAGTATTTACGGGCCACGTAATCTTCAAGCTCATGGCCTAGTTCAAGGTGTATAGCAGGTGGCAACACATCTGACCATTCGCATCTCTTTGTTTTATATAGCCAAAAGGCATCATGGTATTCGTTAGTACCGTTTGTCGCAGATGCGTCCGTACCGAACAGTCCTTTTTTTCTCTGTACAAGCTGTTGTTTAGTTAGGGACATAGGAGTTTTGCCTTGTCATGGGGGTAATTAAATCTTGCATTCCATAAGACATAGTGTAATCTCAAAAGTACACATAGACCTTTATGTGTACACAAGTATACCCACATATGTGGACAAGTCAAATGGTAAATGAAAAAAAACAACATGTTGCTTTAGGTTCAAGGATAAGAAAAATCCTTGATGACAGTGCAATAAGTCAACGTGAGCTTTCACGTAAACTTAAGGTTGGACCGAACCAAGTATCAAGGTGGGTACTAGGTGCGGTAGCCCCAACGTACACAGTCATTAATGAGATTCTTAAAATTTGCAGGAAACAACATCTAACTAACTGGGTCTTAACCGGCAAAGGGGAATCGTCAAGTTTAAATAGTGATACACCTTCAGGGGCTGCTTATGATAGCCCGAATGATAATCCTCGGCAGGGAGAAGACGAAATGTTGTATCGTTTAAAATATGAAACCCTTCTAGAATCATCCTTGGCGCAGCTTATGACCAAAGATAATATGATCATTGAGTTGCAACGCCAGTTGCTTGAGGCCACTGCGGATGCTCCATTAAAAAAGCAAGGCGGTCTGCAGACAAGAAAGAACTTAGGCTAAATCGGCAGACCATTAAAGGCTTACACCACGACATTAAAAAATTAGGAATCAGAGATGAGGAGTTGATGAACTACATTTCTAAGAACCACCTTCCTGCAATCCCAGTCCACGGGACTTTCCGCTATGAGATCGCAAAGGACATAGCTACAATTGATCGGAATCAGCAAGCAATTCTGGGCCTCAAAAAAAACATTGTGTCTTTCGAAGAAGTTCTCCAAACAGTGGACGTAAAATCCAAAACCCTTTTCCAAGAACAGTCTATCGGTAGCACGGGTACGCATGATTCATTTCTGACTAATAATTTCCAGTTGGAGAACGGGAACATTATTGAGGAGTTTTACAGATTTCATTACCACCCTGATGATTTTGAAAAAAGAAGTCCATTGTTCATATCGGGGCAGACTACTCTATTGAGAGTAGCCTAAAAAAATTTTCCTAAATTTTTAACCATACTTTTTGCCAGTAGGATAAAGTCTGCTATCCAAAAGAACGGGGGTGGGTTTGCGCCCACCCCCTTTCTATTTAGTTCATCGCTGACTTACCCTGCCGATGGAACAGACCTAGTCCCATGTTGCAGATCCTACGAAGCTGATCAACAGACAAGTGCTTCATCTCCTCATACTCCTTGTCCCACTCAGGGTCATTGGCAATGTTCATTGCATCTGCCTGATCACCCATAGCTATCAGCGTTTCATAGACTACTTGATTGTATTCTTCTCGTGTCATCGTGTCTCCTCTCCTTTACGGCTCCAGATATAATCTTTGCCAATGTCATACTCTCCACCCTTGTCTGGATGATCTCCGTCTTTACCACCAAGTTTGATTGCGACTTCATGTAGATCCCAATCGCTACCGTTAAACTCCAGATCTTCTAACGTGTTTAAAGCTGCGCGGATTCCATTCCACGCTGCATTTTGTTGTGACTTTTCACTAATAAAATTAACTACTACATCCAGTGCAGTCTTTAACTCATCGCGCTCCAGCCCGTATGATTTCTTCATGTAGATTGTGTTATCAGGCAAACTTATTTTAATTTTATCCATGTCAATCTCCTTGTGTTAGGTTAATTAAATAGTTTTATTATTAAGCTGCGGTTGCGATTGGGTTCCATTGACTTGGCGTTAAGTCAACGATCTTGCCACCTAACTCTTCCAGCTCTGATGCCCTGTCATACGAGTCAACCTCCTGAGAGTAAGCGGTCACTGCTTGCACCATTCCATACTGACTGAGGTCAGCACCACTGATCAGCTTATTCAGGATACCTTCCTGTTCATTCTGCAGTAAGCCAGTTGTCTGCCCCAGTACTTCGACAGCCTTGACTACCTTGCCAGTGATCTGTCGGTCAGTAGTGTCGCGCAACTTATCGACATGGCTGTCAAACATTTTCTCACTGAACGCTGCTTGCACTACATCACGAGCCTTGAGCATGAACGCCTTGTCATCAGCCTGCAATGTTTCCTGACTTAAGATGGAATAGGTAGTGTCATTCACATCTGCCCTGGTTCCAACGTGACGCTTACCAAACTTAGCATCGTTCACCTTCATCCCGTTGAGGCAGACAAGACGGTGGATGAATGGTGCTACCTCGAATACACCGTAACCAATCTCACTGTTGCTGATCCATAGACCAGCCTCAACGATGTCACCTTTCTTAACCTCACGTTGAAGAGAATGCATGACAGCCTTGATGTAAAGCTTCTTGTCAGTCACCTCGCATGAAGCTATCTCCAACCCGTTACTCTGCTGATCAAGCAGGACCGGAAGAATGTTCTCTGCGATGTCCACGTTATCGATGCGTTGATACTTGTTGGAGAGTACAGCTCGTGCGTTACCGAATAGAGTACGGATCATTACATCCTTTGGCTCGTTGGCTAACCAGTGGTTGGCGTTATGTGCCAGGAGGTCAGGTGCATCCTTAAGCATCCGGTCAAAGTATTTAGCAGGGATGCCAATCTTCTCACCTATCTGGCGTGATGCAATTTGTGTAAGTGGAAACTGTAAGCTGTCACCACCATCATCACTAGTCATCTCTAACTTGAGATCACGCTCTCCCTCTTTAGCATCCTTGTCAGGGGCTATCACGTTCAAGCGTTGGGTAGGAGTTACATAGTCCTTCTTGTTACTAGCCTCATCCAGTATTGCATTAGCCAACTCTCTGATGTCAGTCTTTCCTTGTTTCATTTTGTAATCCTTTCGTTAGGGTTTATACTGTATCCATATATGTAGACACAGCAGGCAAAAAATATATGGCTATCTCAGTGTAGCCATGTGTGTGTTGTCTACTACTGTTCGCTATGCAATCGTGCCAAGCTTGCTACTGCCGAAGCATTATCCAAAGCGAATGGGCTTATCTCCATAAAGCAATACCCTGAACACATGCCCAAGTAAAACTCCCCCTCATCAACTAGCTTCAGCTCATCGATGATTTCTTCAGCAGTCATGTATTCCCCAAGATAATAAAACTTCTCCACCAACGCATCCTTAACAGAAGCAATCGCGAATCCACACCCGTGGTATTCATTGCTTTCCTCATCGTTCAATATGATTGATGGGATCAAATCTTGCTTACCTTTTTGTAGTCTCTCTGTAAAATTAGCCATGATCTACCTCCTCACTGGTATTCAAATTAGCTTCAGCCATTGCAGAAGCTTTGTAATTGTGCCACAAACTATGCTCCATATTAAAATAATTTTAGCGTACAGTATGATGATCACCCCCTTTCATTAACTTCTCCGCAAAACCTTGGATCATATAAGTTAGCTACCACACCTGGCTCATCGAAGCCGAAGATGCTACCGCATAGCATGGCCTGATATTGGTTGTTGCTAACTCCTGCTATTTTATTCAACGCCTTAGCGTTACTGACAGTGTGAAGATCCTCAGTCCACAACGGGAACTTATCTTTGATAGATCCCCATGTCGATGTGAGTAACTCTTTCTCCATTGCCAACTCAAACTTCTCCTTGAACTCAGCTACAACTTCTTCAGGCAAGCTGATTAAATGGTGGTAGCCTTGCTCACCTCTGTGCAGGATAACTATCTGGTCCACATACCCGTCCTCAACAAGAGGATCTTTTGAATCACGGTAATGAAATGCAAACTCAGGTAAGTCATCTTTAGTCCTGTCGTATTTTCTTTCCATCGGCACACCTCCCTTAGTTAATATTTAATCTCATCTGGTGAGTTATCATCCCACGGTACAGAACAGATGACATAGTAATCTCTGTTCACCCAGTGCAATCCCTTGCATAGGAATGAATAAGGGCCATCGCAATAGTCAGCGTGTTCCCCATCATCAGATCGTTCATCCTTTTCCTCGCACTCGCAATCCTCCATGTCGAGCATGGTCCACACATAATGATAGTTGGTATCTTTAATCTTCTTCACTTGCTCACAGTCTGGACTACTGCCTGAGTACCAGTACCATGCGAAACCATCCATCTGATTATCATCATGCGGATTCTTGATCGGCTTATACTTATCAAACCATGTGTCATAGTCCATCACCTTCCTCCACTGCTATAGGTTTGTAATTCCTACCACCAAACTTGCCAAACTTCCCTGAGTCTGCAATCACATACTGACCTTTGAAGTCAATGTGAATGACATTAAGTTCATGACGCAGACACCACACCTGAAACCCTCTGCTACTAAAGCCTGCCTCGATGTGTGAGTATTCCCTGGGGCTGATGCCTTCTGGCATTTCCTTCATGCACGTGGGGCAACGATAGAAATCATCCGCGTCCTCTTGAGGCATGTGTCGGTTAATGTTGACCTCGCTCGACTTAGTTGTTTCTACCCTTGCGTAGCCCATGTAATCTCCTATTAGTTATTTGCTTGTTAATTCAATGTCAGATACTTCTTCAATTACTTGTTCTAAAAAATGAATAGCTACCGAAAGCATTACATCTTCTTCTTCAGCAGCTTCTATATCTCTTCTGCCCAGTTCTTCTAAGTAGTGTTTTACATATTCCAACTGTTGCTGATTAGTTAATGCCATCACTCACCTCCATCCTTGATTAATGTCATACATATATTTAATTTCGATCACTCTTGATGGTGGTTGATCGTCAGCATTTGTGCCACACCTATGGCACTCACTTAACCTAGCCTTGCGGTGTATGTATTTTGTTTCGCACTCACAATCCCAATAGCCTGTGTCACACATCACTCCACCCCAATCTTCAATCGTCATCACTCACCTCCATATAAGTTTTCATAGCTTCAACATCCTGATCTGTTCATCGTGCATCTCCTTAGCAAAAGCTAAAGCTTGTTCGAGCATAGGTGAAGCCTGATTGTGATCGTCCATGCTATTAGCTTGGGTAATTACTGCTTGTAAGACTTCACCTATGTACTCTAGCTTTTCATAAGCCATCATCACTCCACCCCCTTAATCGTTATGAGTCCAGGTTTGTAAGTAACTTTCACTTGCTTCACATCACCCAACGCCCATCCCACCTTGGAACTATTGAGATCTATGACAGGTACATCCCTGTCACCCTTAGTTTTCTTACTCACTTTGCGTTGACCTTCATCATCCAACTTCAACTTGATTGACTTACTCACTGGGTAATAGGTAGCATCGTAAAAAGCTGACGCATGAAAGCCTGCCCCTGTTAGTAGAGACTCGTTGTCTAGCCAAACTCTTCTGTTCTTTCTGTGTATACCTAGTTTCAAAGTCTGCGTGTTCATTGTGTATCCTCCTATTGATTCACTTGATAGAACGCATTGCTAAAGTTCTCATCTGTCTTACTTCTAATGTTAGCTCTCTCCGGTGATGGGAAGAGCTTATGCATACGTGATCCTTCTGTTGGTTCAACCTTGTTAGTAGGCTCAGGGAAATTATGTACCCCCCATAGCCCTGTCTTCTTGGTATACGGTGAGCCATACCAGTACGGTTCAAAGTACTTCGGACCAAACTGTTTCATGTATGGATGCAACCTGTTGATCCTGCCCACTGGATTCTCTAACGCCCACCATCGCAAGCCTGCATCAGGGTAGGCAAGGTAGGCTTCATCAGCATCGAACTCTGCAATCGTGTTAGTCCTTGGATCGTAACTGAAATAGTTAATGATCCCGATGGTACGCTTGAGTAACTGGACTGCTTGTTCAGTACGTCCGTCTAAGTCCTTCTCACGAAACCACCTCGCCCCACTGCAAGCCATTTCTGTACAAGGTAAGGCCGCGAGAATTCCGTACACTTCATACGGTGGACGATCTAACTTGTCACCGATGATGTCACCTGCTATGTAACTGCTCTCGCATGTGAGTAGATCGATGCCGTCATCCTGAATATCAAAGGGGATAACGGTGTAGCCATTCTTAATGTAAGGACCAGACCATACTAGTGAGTGATCGAACAGACTGAGTATGATCTTGCGTCCATTACCGGACGGCTCTTGGGGAAACAACCTGAGTAGGTCAGACATAAGTCTCCTTTCATGTAGATTAGTGTATAACTATATGTAGATATGGCAAGTAAAAAAAGGGGCTACTCTTTACTCACCTCCTCTTTGGATTCTTTCAGATGGAACTTGATACAAAAGTCTATATCTTCATGGGTACTACTCCAATCCATACGGTGATCCACTACTTCGACTGCTTCCTTCCACTTCTCTTCAGTCACATCCTCAAAGAATGTTTTATCCCACCACGCCACTATGAGTTCTTCGTCAAGCTTATAGTTTTGTTGTAAACACTTAATTGCATCTTTAACTGTCATCACTCACCTCCTCTGTTGAATGTTAAATACAATGGGATAACTGAGAGTGCTATCAAGCAACCTAAGCCAGAGCCTACTGCTAGTTGCATGTTCATTGCACCTACGCCACCCATGAAATCACTGAAGCTGTTGCCTATCCCTGCTCCAACAGTTGCACCCATGAATCCTGTTTGATAACGCTTAGGGAAATGCTTCTCTATTGACACGCCATACAATGCACCTGCCAACATCACTACGTTGTCAATGAATCCAAAGATTATGTAATCAATCATTGCTTACCTCCTTAAAATTAAATGCTTCGACATCTCCATTCCTTACGCATTGCTGCATATAATTAAGCAACCATTCGTATACATCCTCTACCTTCTCCGCTTCAACTTCATCGTAAAATGTTATTTCAAATTTCTTTTTATTTGCCATCACTCACCTCCTTTAACCTCTCAGTCCACATGGATAATTGTGCGTCAAACATATCAACCATCAATCCTCTTAACTCATCGTCATCACAATCTTCGTATTTACACCATATAAGCCAGCCCAATTTTTCACTAAGACGTTCTTCATCTTCTTCCAACGAATACTTCTTGTCAGAGTCAACAAATAAATCAAATAGCTGTAAATGATTTTCGTTTGTTATAATTAACTCTTCACCCTCACTATCACAAGTATCAATAACTAATTTGTATTCACTTAGATGGTGATCCAATACATCTTCTGCTATATAATTTTCCAATGTCTTCATCGTTTAACCCTCCTCCTCTTCTATAGATTCCAATGTCCAATCGTGTCCGTCATCAATCTTCTTCCACTTAATACTCTCAGAGTCATCTCTAGCTTGTTCCCAAGCAGTATCTTGGTCAGGGGCATCTATGATTGCTTCATATCCTACATCTAATGTTGCAACAACTCTGTACTTAGGCATCACTCACCTCCTCTTATGTTATTGCGTTCCATCATGTCGACTATCTCTGCTTCTGACATATAGTTAATACACATGAGGAAAGCATCGTATGCGTCAAGCGATCCATCATTTACCATCTCTAATAACCTATCAAAGTTTACAGACTTAGGATTAGCCATCACTCACCTCCTTCTCTTAGGTCTATGTGGATAAACCACGGTGGATACTTCAGTGTCCCAGCACTGCTTGCAATCACGGCACTGATTCTCTTGCTCATGTGCGGGGCATTTAACTAAGCTGACTGTCTCTTGCACCGCATCAAACTTCTTCTTACTGTAGACAACACTGGTATGCTTGAACTTTAACGGTGGTTGATCTACGTTTGGACTAGACACGCGGTATACTATGTTGTCAGGTATATCCTTGTGCTTTCTTAAGAACTTCCTCAACCAAGCAGCTTCCTTAGTCGGCTTCCATATACCAACGCCAGGGTTTGCATGGGCCACCTCATTCCACATGTCAAACTCTTCAGGGCATACACAATCGCCACCGTCCCTGTCTCTC
>TARA_B110000438_G_scaffold8544_1_pt1 | contig 40283 bp, 36 predicted proteins | sample TARA_B110000438 | Tara Oceans TARA_B110000438 (sample SAMEA4398413) | marine metagenome | biome: Polar Biome; feature: [MES] marine water layer (ENVO:01000295) within the mesopelagic zone...; material: water (ENVO:00002006), including particulate matter (ENVO:01000060) such as...... | reverse complement strand
TTCAACTAATAAGTGATAATATTCTAATCTCATTAGATAGGCATCGCTCAGTTATCTTAACCAAACTAATAACCGAGTTAACTATTTATTTTCTCGTATGAGTGCCGCCTAAAGATACATCAGCTAAACCGCTGCGAATCATATACCAAAACAGTGCGACACCGGGGAAAGCTATAAGAGTAGTAAGTAAATAAAAGTTTACGTAACCCATAGATTCAATTAACCCTCCGGCGGTAGTCCCAGTAAGAAATCTACCCGCAATACTCGCGAGTGCTGAAAGCAAAGCGTATTGAGTTGCTGTAAATCGCAAATTACAAAGTGCCGACAAATAAGCGACCACTGTTACCCCGCCAATACCACTAGCAAAATTTTCAAATCCGATTGCTGCGGCCATGCCGATATTGCTATGGCCGACTAAAGCCAAAGCTGCAAAACTAAAGTTTGATACCGCCATGAGTATTAAGCTTACTAAAACTGACTGCTTTAACCCCATACGAGAATACATGATGCCGCCGACAAATATCCCGATTAGGAAAGCAAAAAACCCGAAGCCGACATCATAAAAAGCAATCTCATCGTTGGTAAAACCTAAGTCATCGAACAGTAGTCGCAGAGTAAGATTGGCAAGTGTGTCTCCTATCTTGTGAATTAACACAAAAAATAGAACTAACCATGCTCCTTGCCGCTTAATGAATTCGACAAGAGGACTAAAGTAGTCAACCAAGGCGTGGATAATGCCCCTTGAAACAACGGGTTCAATATTGCGCTTGGGTTCTCCCATAAAAAACCCTACCAAGATTGCAGGCAATGCAAACACTCCGCAAGATATATAAGCTACAGACCAACCCAAACGACTGGACACGATTAATGCCAAGGCGCCGGCAGATGCGGCTCCGATACGCCAACCATATTGCGACATACCCGAGCCCGTACCCAATTGATGAGGCTCTAACAGTTCAATGCGATATGCATCAATAATAATGTCTAGCGTTGCCCCCAATACACCAAGAGTGATTGCAGCAAAAACTACGGTGGACAGCGCATTATTGGGATTGACTAGCCCTAAAAACGCCACAGCTATAATCACCAATAAACTAATTAGCCATAACCAAGAACGCCTTTGGCCAAAGCGACCAATTATGGGGAGTTTTACGTTATCTACCAGTGGAGCCCATAAAAACTTGAAGTTGTAAGCCAAAAATGTGAGCGCAAATGCCGTTACAGCGCTTTTAGATATGCCGTCTTGAGCAAGGCGTGTAGTCAGTGTCGCTCCAATTAGCGCATAGGGAAACCCTGAAGATATTCCGAGAAAAAACGCAGCCAATGGTTGTGCTTCAACATACGGACGTATGCCACTAGGAAGCCAACCTCGCCATCCATCAGTTGGGTAGCTTTCAATTCTCGACATGTATTATCCTATTCGTTTCATATGCTGATAGATGAGAATCAAAGAAGGGAAATATTTTCTCATCCAGATTAGCTTCAACTGAGTTCGACGTTATTATTTAGCGTTCATAACTCGTTAGCAATTAGTCCTTACGAGATTGGTAACTATTAACAAAACAGAGACTGCTTCATCAATCTCGAAAATTATTGTATTGAAGGGGGATCCCAAGATTCGATTCTTTTAGTACTGACATAACATTCTGCAAATCATCTCTTTTTTTGCCAGATACTCTTAACTTATCCCCCTGAATAGCAGTTTGCACTTTAATTTTAGTTTCTTTCACTTTCTTAACAATTTTGCGCGCAATCTCCGAATCAATCCCTTGCTGAATTTTTACTCTCATACTCGCCTTTTGCCCGGTCGTTTCCACATCTCCCTCAACAAAAGATTTAATATCTACTCCTCTTTTAACTAGTTTTGCTCGCAATATTTCCAGCATTTGTCGGATTTGGAAGTCGACCTCTGCTGAAACCATAACTTCTGACTCTTCAGTGACTGCAAACTTGGCATCAACCCCTTTAAAATCGAAACGCGTATCAACTTCCCGATTCGCCTGACCAATGGCATTATTAACTTCGTGCATGTCTACTTCAGATACTATATCGAATGAAGGCATTCCAACTTATTCCTCTGTTAGATTCATGTTGATAGCCAATTTAGTCAGTCTACCACTTGGATTAAGAGCGATGAAGTTTCCGAACTCAATACAATTTAGATTGGCTGGTATTCTTCTCAGCAATATTTGCGTAAGCTGGGAAAGTTCAGGCATTAAGAAGTAGCGCTCTTAGTTCGCGCTCATTTAATAATAAATACTCAAGAATTCTTTAGTGACAGTATTGAAACTACGCCCACCGGCATTCTAACGTATAATAGGGGTTTTAATTTTTGGTAAAACCCAAATTCTTAGCGCAGCGAACCGTGACACTTAATTCATTATCATCCTACAGATTAAATTTTGAGCCTTGCGGACTCAAATACTGAGCATTTCTTTTGATTAGTTCCCGACACTATCTACTAATAGGAACACTTTTTGTCCTAACTGGATTTTCATTTCTATTTTCGCTTCTAAGCGGAAGTATAGATCTTGAGTTGTCGGTCATATTATCCGAACTCATTGAGCCAGGATCAGCGCTAGAGAATCAAATCTTAAGGGAAATACGCATCCCCCGAACCTTGGCAGCTTTTACCACCGGCGGGTTACTCGCAATGTCTGGGGTGGTTATGCAGGTGCTATTAAGAAACCCATTAGCAGACCCTTATATATTAGGAATCTCTGGTGGTGCCGCGGTAGGAGCACTCTCGGCTATTTTATTGGGTGCAGGAAGCATATTTCTCACCAATGCAGCTTTTGCTGGCGCTTTGTTTTCAATCTTGTTGGTGTTCGGAATCGCCAATAAATTCGGACAATGGTCTGTCACTCGGTTGCTCCTAACGGGAGTGGTGATTTCGGCTGGGTGGGGGGCGGTTATAAATATACTATTGACAACGAGCTCAACCAACAACGTGCAATCTATGTTGTTCTGGCTTATGGGAGATCTCAGCCAAAGCCAAGTCCATTTTGGCCACTACATACTCCTTGCAGTTGGGTTAGCGGGCGGGCTAATAATAAGCAGATCTTTAAATGTGCTCTCGCGTGGAGAGCTGTTTGCGCAAGGGTTAGGTGTCAACCTTGGCATGTTGCGAATTACTCTCTATTTTGCGGCTTCCGTATTTACAGCAACAGCCGTAACAATAGCTGGGTCAGTCGGGTTTGTAGGTCTGGTAATTCCCCACGTATTACGCTTGTTAGGTGCAAGAGATCATCGAATTCTGCTACCTTGCTCAATTCTACTAGGGGGGAGTTTTCTGGTAATTGCGGACAGTCTCGCTCGAACTCTTATTGCCCCACAACAGCTTCCAGTAGGCGTAGTAACGGCAGTGATTGGCGTGCCGAGTTTCATTATTATTCTCCGCAGTACTATTACGAAATAGCTATGACATCTCTAAAAATAGAATCACTAACTTTATCGATAGCAGACAAAATACTGTGCAGAGATCTGAATCTAAAGATTAGTGAAAATGAATGCTGGGGATTATTAGGTAGAAACGGAGTCGGAAAAACCTCTTTAATTCATAGTATTATAGGCATTGGAACTATTGACTCGGGCCAGGTTCTACTGGACAGTCAAAATATCGGCGAATTAAGTAGGCGGGAGGTTGCAAAGGAAATCGGTATTTTATTTCAAGATAGCATCGAAACTTTACCCGCTACAGTACTTGAAACTATCATGCTGGGCCGCCATCCACATGTTCAGTCTCGGATTAAAGATAATCACAACGATTATGCAATTGTCGACTCTGTGATTTCAGAATTATCGCTCTCTGAATTAAGTGATAGGCAGCTTTCCTCCTTATCTGGTGGAGAAAGACAACGGGTCGCTATCGCCACACTTCTCGCACAAACACCAAATATTTTTTTGTTAGATGAACCTAGCAATCACCTGGATATAGCGTTCCAGATTAGTGTGTTAGATACCCTTAAATCGAAACTGCATGAAAGGCCTGCAAGTATCTTAATGGCAACACATGATATAAATCTTGCAGCAAGGTTTTGTGATTATTTTGTATTGTTGCTCGAAAATGGGGGACATTTGCAGGGCAGCAAAAAGGAAGTGCTTACTGCTGAAAATTTATCTATAGCCTATGGATGTGAAATTCAATCAATCCAAACAAAAGAAAACACCCTCTATTACCCAGTATAAAAGTTCGTATTAGAAATTTTCGAAGAGATGAGAAGAATGCGAGGGCTTAAATTTTTTACAGAACCAAATGCCGAATATCTGCCAATAATTTTGCCAAGTAAGTAGCAAATAGGCCACCATCCACGCCATTAACTGCTTTATGATCGTAAGCCAATGTAATTGGTAGCATTTTACGCGGCTTAAATTCACCTTCCATATAAACTGGTTTGATTTCCGTTTTTGCGACTCCAAGAATCGCAACTTCAGGCGCATTGACAATAGGGATAAATCCGGTTCCACCAATGGCACCTAAACTGGAGATGGAAAAACAAGCGCCCTGTAAATCTTCTAAGCTTAGCTTTCGTTGCTTGGCCCTGTCTGAAAGATCTGCCACTTCAGCAGCTAGTTCCAAAATTGACTTCTTATCAACATTTCTAATTACCGGCACGACTAGACCGGCTTCCGTGGCAACCGCAACACCAATATGAAAATACTTTTTCTGAATTAGATACTCACCAGAGGAATGGATAGATACGTTGAATTGTGGATATTCCTTTAATGCCTTAGCACAAGCTTTTAACAAGAAGGGGAGGAAAGTAAGCTTTACTCCTTTCTTTTCTGCTTCGACTTTAAGTTCAGCCCGAAACTCTTCTAGGTCGGTAACATCCGCCTCATTAAATTGCGCCACATGAGGTACAGTAGTCCAATTGCGATGCATGTTTACCGCAGTAATTTTCGCAATCTTGGTTCTAGGTATTTGATCAATTTCTCCAAACTTACTGAAATCTATATCTGGAACCGCGCTCACTATAGAGCCCGCAGGCGTATTCAGTCGGTTTTTTACGAATCCATGTATATCCTCTTTAGTGATTCTATTTTTAGCACCAGTGCCAGGTACCAAGGCCATATCTACACCTAACTCTCGGGCTAACTTACGCACTGCTGGCCCAGCATAGACTTTATCGGAAGTCATGCTCGCAACTGACACCGCAGCTACTATTTCTGAACCCACCGAAGTAGGTGCAGTTTCGATTATTGCTGGGGCCGGAGCGTCAACTTGAGCCGTCGGCGCAATTACTTCCTGACTAGAAATCTGAGTTTCTTTACCTTTTACTACAGCTATTGTCGACCCAGTCTTTACCTTATCGCCGATGGAGACTAGTAACTCTGTAATTTCACCTAACTGTGGCGAGGGCACCTCCATCGCAGCTTTATCCGATTCCAGTGTTACAAGGGGGTCATCAACTGCAACGAAGCCTCCTACTTTGACATGAATTTCAATAACATCGACTTCATCATCAGTGCCAATATCTGGTACTTCGATCGTATTTGATACGATTATGGAGTCTGAATCTGCAGGCACTTTTTGTTTTTCCGAAACTATTTCTGGAGAACCCTCTAGTCCTGACCTCTCTCCAGATTCTGCGGACTCACTTGGTATATCTTTACTGGATCCTGCAGATTCTTCTCTCGGCACCTTCACAGATGACGAAACAGGAGCGGACTCAACCTCAAGACTTAACATTTCGCTGCCCGTAGTTACTTGGTCACCTAAATTCACAGCTATGCTCTTTATCACCCCGGCCATAGGTGCAGGAATTTCCATTGCAGCCTTGTCACTCTCCAACACCAACAACGAATCATTTTCTGCTACGGCTTGCCCCACAGAAACCAATAGCTCAATGACTTCGACCTCGGCAGCATCACCTAAATCTGGTACTGTAATGTTTTCTATTGCCAAGAATTTTATCCCTTGTTTTTAGTGAGCTAACAAAGCGCTTATTGATGCAAAGGATTAGCTTTAGCTCGCTTTATGCCAGTTTTCTTCATATGCGCAAGAATCGCTTTTGGATCGACTAAACCAAGCTCTTTTAAATCTGTCAGCGCTGCCAGAACCACAAACTTACTGTCAACTTCAAAAAAGTGTCTTAAGCGCTCACGGCTATCGCTGCGCCCGAAGCCGTCAGTTCCCAAAACACGATAAGAGTCAGGTACAAATTCTCGAATCTGATCTGAGTAAGCTTTCATATAGTCCGTAGCTGCGATGATCGGACCCTTTTGTTTAGCAAGCTTTTCCGTGACGAAAGGCAGTTTAGGTTTCTTATCAGGACATAACATATTTTCCCTGGAAACAGCCAAAGCGTCTCTCCGTAATTCGTTAAAGCTAGTAACACTCCAAACGTCAACCGCCACCGAATATTCCTTTCGTAATATTTCGGCAGCTTTTCGTACTTCACGCAATATGGTTCCACTTCCTAATAGTCGAAGTCTGGAGTCTTTATTCAGCGGTTTTGTAAGTTTGTACTCTCCTGCACCGCCGTCTTCCAACAAGTACATGCCTTTAACTATGTCATTTTCGACACCTTTCGGCATTTCGGGCTGTTGGTAATTTTCATTCATGGTAGTGATATAAAAAAACACTGATTCCATTTCTTTATACATCCGGCGTAAACCATCTTGCACGATGACTGCTAATTCGTAGGAATAAGTCGGATCATAACTCACACAGTTTGGAATGGTGGAAGACAGCAAATGGCTATGCCCGTCTTGATGCTGCAGGCCCTCACCGTTAAGCGTTGTTCTGCCAGCAGTAGCACCAATTAAAAAACCCCGGGCTTGAGAATCACCAGCGGCCCAACAAAGATCACCCACTCTCTGAAACCCGAACATAGAATAATAGATATAGAATGGTATTAAAGGGTAATTATTCACACTGTATGAAGTAGCTGCAGCAAGCCAAGCAGAGAACGCGCCAGATTCTGTGATGCCTTCCTCCAACATCTGGCCTTTTTTATCTTCTCGATAAAACATCACTTGATTCGAATCAGCTGGGTCATAGAGCTGCCCTACTGCCGAATAAATACCCATTTGACGAAACATGCCTTCCATACCAAAGGTACGTGCTTCATCGGGCACAATTGGTACGACTCGCTCACCTATTTCTTTGTCTTTACATAAAGTGCTTAGCAAACGCACAAAAGACATGGTAGTCGATAATTCTCGCTCCCCACTACTTTGAGTTTGGTTTTCAAATGCCGAAAGTTTTGGGATGTTTAAAGCGTAGGATATGGCTCGGCGCTGCGGAACCGGGTCACCTAAAGACTGCCGCATTTTACGCATATATCGCAATTCGAGACTTTGTTCAGGAGGCCGATAATACGGCACGTCACCTAGCTTCTCGTCTTTTATTGGAATACCAAACCGATCTCTGAATTTTTTAAGAGATTCGATATCGAGCTTTTTAACGGAATGGGTAGCATTCTGGGCTTCAGCAGAGGCACCAAATGCATATCCCTTGATTGTTTTTGCCAGGATTACTGTTGGTTTCCCATTCGCTTTAACTGCTTCCGCATAGGCGGCATAAACCTTATAAGGATCATGGCCACCGCGATTCAAAGCCATGATGTCTTGATCAGACAGATGCTCAACCATTTTCAGAAGCTCAGGGCTTTTACCGAAAAAGTTTTTTCGCGTGTAATCACCACCTCTGCTTGCATAATTTTGAAATTCGCCGTCGACAACTTCATCCATGCGTGCCTGTAAAATGCCATCTTCATCTGCTTGTAATAAAGGGTCCCAATGCCGACCCCAAATTACTTTTATGACATTCCAGCCCGCACCACGAAAGACTCCCTCTAGCTCTTGAATGATTTTTCCATTTCCACGCACCGGCCCATCAAGTCGTTGAAGGTTGCAGTTAATAACAAAAATTAAATTATCTAAGCCCTCTCTACCAGCTTTGCTTATAGCACCTAGAGATTCCGGTTCATCCGTTTCTCCATCGCCCAGAAACGCCCAAATTTTTCTGTCTGAATTATCCATTAAGCCGCGGCTGGATAAATACCTCATTATATGAGCCTGATAGATGGCTTGAATTGGACCTAAGCCCATCGATACGGTTGGGAATTGCCAGTAATCTGGCATCAACCAAGGATGAGGGTATGAAGACAAACCATTACCATCAACTTCTTCTCGAAAATTATCCAGTTGCTCTTCATCAAACCTTCCTTCCGTAAAAGAGCGCGCATAAATCCCTGGCGAAGAGTGCCCCTGGTAATAAATCAGATCACCTTCATTATCTTTATTTGGTCCCTTGAAAAAATAATTGAAACCGACATCATAAAGCGTCGCTGACGAGGCAAAAGTTGAAATATGACCCCCGATACCAGGATTACGTTCGTTGGCTCGCATCACCATAGCCAAAGCATTCCAACGAACAATCGCTCTGATTTGACGTTCCATGAACATGTCACCAGGCATTCGTTCTTCGTTTTCAGGGGCTAGCGTATTGCAATAAGGAGTGTTAACTAAGGTGGATAGTGTACTTTGACCAGACCGACTTATATCAGTTGAAAGGCGCTTAATAATGAAATTAGCTCGATCCATTCCCTCTTCGCTGATGACGGATCTTAGCGCTTCGAGCCATTCTTTAGTTTCTTCCGGATTAGCATCGTTTTGCTTAGTCATAACTATATCCTTTGAGCCGCCAGGATCACTGGGATGCCCTTTGCTTTGTAAGTGGGTATTTTTAATAGATTGTGTAATTTAATTACAAAGCGGAGGGTATTTTACTGCATATATGCTATTAATTCTAATCTGTTTTGCTCATTTATGTAGTATTACTACATATTATCTTAATCAAAGTAGAATCAATGATTTGTAATTTAATTCTTTATAAATAATTAGTTACGAACATAAAATACGTAATCGAGTAGGTAGCATTCAATGATTTGATCAATTTCTAACCAGATACTACATTTTTAAGTTTAGTGCACAGGCATTTTAGGATAGTGGCGCGGAAGGTGATTTTTGTTTCGAGCAAAAGCAGCACTCACAAACTCAATCTATTAGTAGACCAAATATCTTAATTATATAGCCAATACGCTTAGCCAGATTGTCAGACAGCACTCTATGGGCAGGTAAGAATAACGAGAAAGCGCATAAGGAACATTTATTGGTTTATCGGCACCAGTTAATTGACAAATTTGCGGTAGTTGTCCCATTCAAAATAAGGACCTGGATCAGTTTTCCTTCCTGGAGATACATCACTATGCCCCACGATTCTTCGAGAATTCAAGCCTGGATATTCCTGAATAAGCAAATTTGTGATGATAATTAACTTCTTATATTGAATATCGGTAAATCTCTCATAATCTGTCCCTTCCAGCTCAATACCAATTGAAAATTCGTTGCAATTTTCTTTACCATCGAAGGTAGATTCACCAGCATGCCATGCTTTCTTGTCGAGGGGCACGAATTGAGTCACCTCCCCAGCTCTACTTATAAAAAGATGGGAAGACACTTTTAGATGAGATATTTCTGCAAAATAAGGATGACCCTTTGGGCTCAATTTGTTACAGAACAATTGTTCCACATATCCAGTTTCGAATTCCCCTGGGGGAAGGCTAATGTTGTGAATAATTAGCAAATCTATTTGTTCCGCATTCCCACGCTGACTGCAATTCGGTGATACTTTTTGTATCGCGCCGATCAAAAGATTATCTTTTATACTAAAACTCATAGACTTTGGCTGAACTTTCTCTGATGCAAGTATCAAACATCATCTTAACACAGCCTATCACGATGCAGACCCTAGAAAGAAAGCGAAGCAAACTAAGTTATGACCTTAGCTTGTGTATGCGATAGCGGATGGATCAGCAAGTACCGCCGCTCACCCACCGTAATCGGATCCAATTATGATCACTTACTCTAAGTTAGAAACTACAACAATAAAAAAACAAAGACTTCTACTGGTTCGATTCATCATTTTTATCAGCGGTTATATAAACGAATATTGGACCAGTTTGCGGACAGTGATTTTGAGTCAATTGAATAAAAATAACTCTTATTTTTGGGATAAAAATCGGAAATATTTGACTTAGCTCACAACTTTCTATTGAAGCCTCCATGAGCCATAATTCGGAATATGGTTTCTCCAACAAATAAAGCACCGGGTAAAAATATTGGCCAAGGAATGCTGCTCATCAGTTTCATTCTTGGCCTCATTGCACTAACAGCTTTTTTTGATGGCAGGTTACGCCTTCAATCTAACCCAAATCAAAATCCTGACTTCTCAGAGCTGAATAACGGAATTCGTGAAGTCGTTTTAGAAAGAAATAGACAGGGCCACTATGTGGCAAATGGAGAAATAAATGGAATACCAGTTACCTTTTTGCTGGATACAGGCGCTACAGACGTAGCCATTCCTGCTGAAATAGCCATGGAGGCTGATTTAGTCGGCGGATTAGCTCACCAAGCGTCCACTGCGAATGGTGTTGTTACCGTTTATTCTACAAGGATTAATGAACTCACTTTAGGAAACATTGTTCTCTATAATATTGAAGCAAGCATCACCCCTAGTATGTTCGGTGACATCATTTTGTTGGGAATGAGCGCCTTACAGCAGATCGAATTCACTCAAAGGGGTTCGACTTTAACATTACGGCAACTTCCCTAATTATAATCATGAATAATTTACCAAACGATATCAAAGAAACAATTCGCATCGCTCTTGCCGAAGACTTAGGTGATGGTGATATTACTTCTGAGCTAATCCCGGCATCCAAAACCATAGAAGCAATAGTTCTATCCCGAGAAGCAGCAGTGGTCTGCGGTGTCGACTGGGTAAACGAAGTATTCGCGCAAATAGACTCTAACGTATCAATAGATTGGTCGGTAGAAGAAGGAATCTTAGTTAATGCGGGTACCGAATTACTAAAACTTAGAGGAAGCGCACGTTCAATTCTTAGTGGGGAGCGTACTGCTTTAAATTTTCTGCAAACTTTGTCAGCAACCGCATCACAAACTCGTTATTTCATTGACCTCTTAGCTGAAACCTCAGTTACTCTTCTTGACACTCGAAAAACCTTGCCTGGTCTCCGGTCAGCACAAAAATACGCTGTTAAAATTGGGGGTGGCACTAATCATAGACTTGGACTATTCGATGCATTTCTAATAAAGGAAAATCATATAGATGCTTGTGGGGGCATTCCTAAAGCTATTGCTGCAGCCAGAGCTTTGCACCCAGAAAAGACTGTCGAAATTGAAGTTCAAAATTTGTCTGAATTCATACAAGCTATTGAAGCTGAACCAGATATAATAATGCTCGATAATTTTTCAATAGACTGTATGAAAGAAGCAGTTGCGCTAAACCAGGGCAGGTGCAAACTCGAAGCTTCTGGTGGAATACAACAAGACCAACTAGTCAATATTGCAGAAACTGGCGTAAACTATATCTCTATTGGTGGCCTTACCAAGAACTGTCAAGCCATCGATCTAACAATGCTCGTGCTTTAAATCTGATTTACTTCACTATAATCCGTGGGTGGAAGAGATGATAAAAAAAATACTCCTACTCCTTTCTGGGGTACTCAGCTTCTGGCTAGCACCCGGCTTAATCTTGGGTCATGCAGGCAGTACCGATCAGAATGGGGGTCATTATTATCAACTGTCCTATCATTGCCATATGCGCGGCTGCGAAATGCCCGATACCTTTGATTTTACTAGACGCGCTCGGGACAGCTTACTTACTGATTACCGCGCCCGAGAAAAATTTTTCAACGATGATGATTGGTCTTTTGAGCAAGACTTTGACGGCGATTGCCAATCTACGCGTCAAGAAATGTTGATTCTCACTAGCCGTTCAGAGGTAAGATATACAAACCCTCGAAATTGTGTCGTACGCACTGGCGAATGGTTCGATGAATATACCGGAGAGATGTTCGAAGTGGCTGTGCAAATAGACATTGACCATGTTATCCCCAGGATGTATGCGCACACTCATGGCGGAGACCGTTGGATGCCTGAGATGAAACTCCAGTTCTCTAATGACCCGTTGAACCTTATGCTTATTGAGAGAAGGGAAATTCGTCGAAAGCGAGATCGTGGGCCGAGCCGCTATTTACCAAGAGACGAATTTCAGTGTGAATATGTTAATTTGTGGAATCAACTTTCGGAGAAGTATCGACTGCAGTTAAGCTCCACGGATCGTAGCACTATATCCCGAATATTGGACGACTGCCCTGAATTCAATTCGAGCTCTGATAATTAGCGCGGCTTCCTGTCTCCAAAAAAAATGCCGAACTTAATTCGGCATTTTCATCACTTTTAATTGTTACGGGGCGATGATCGAAATAGCATCCATACCATTGTCTGGATCTAGCATAGACTCTCCTACAGGAAATCCATTTTCAGACAAAATATAAGCAATAACATCAGTGTATTCTTCAAACATTAGAGAACCTGGATTATCTGCAGGCATGGTTCCCATAATAGATTCCCAAAGATAAAGAAGTGGCTGGTTATTCCAAGATTTCAAAGTATCCCGATAAAACCGCATATTGTGACAAGTCTTGCACTGTGAGTCGTAGACCACTTGCCCAGAAGTCACTTGGGCTGCAGTAAATACACCATCATTTACTGTTTTGTCCTGAGCCGCAACCGTGGCGCTGAGTGCGATACCTGCTAGCAAAATTATGCCATTCGCAATTCTGACTGCAATTCTCATCGTGTAGTCCTCCGCAATAAGGATTTCAGACTCCTGACTACTGTTTGGTTATCTGTAAATAGCTGTGTTTAGGGTACTTCAACGTGCCACGATTGGCCTGCTGAGACGCAATAAAACATAAACTACATCCCTATATTTTTCAAGTGTTTAAGTTGATATAGGGTACCAAAAAGTTAATTATTTAGTGTAATTTCAGGCGCTTAATTGCTAGCTCTAAATCTAACCCGCCCAAAATAAAGGCGAGCATAATTTTATAGAAGTCAACAAAACAAATATTAGCCGAACTAAGCAATGATAAGAGGTCAGATTCCACATGATTCAGCACTTGCCCGTACCAAACCCAGATTTTCCTGGGTCTTATTTCACTTTTTACTTTATATAAACTTAAAGAAAAAGTACGCGAATCTGATAGATCAAGCAAAATCTGATCAATTCTGACAAAAAAGGCCACTATATTGCGTGTCAGTTTTTACAGACAGTTATATTTATGAGAAAAGGCTTTCTTTATATCTTAATTTTACACTTTAAATACAATAACTTACAATCTTTCAAAGAGAGTGACACGGTCTATATATTGCCACTTAGAAATTGTTCTTGAAGTACGGATTACAAAAAATATTTTTAACTCAAAATTTACGAGCGAATTAGAAACAAATTATTTACCAATCTGGAAATGGACAAATGGGAAAAATTCAAAAAGGTTTTACGCTGTTCGAATTAATGATCATTACGGCGATCATAGGGCTTCTGGCTGTGGTAGCACTGCCTGTCTATCAGAATTATACTGAACGCGCGGCTTTCTCTGAGCTAATTCTAGCTGTTGTACCTCGCAAAAGTGCTATAGAGCTTGTAATTCAGACTCGCAGCCCGGCCAACTTAAGTGTGATTGATGGTGGGTTATTAGGCGTTCCTGCAAACGTTGCCGTAACAGCAGGCGTCCACGGCGCCAGCGTCACTGATGGTGTCATAACCATGACCTGGGAACTAGATGCAGCCTCCAACTTGAGTGCGATTACCTATACCCTGACTCCAGATGGTGTTACACCTCCTGTTCAGTGGACTGAGGGAGGTACATGTTTAACTAGCGGTTTCTGCTAGTCGAACAGTCTAATCGGAATTGATAACATCTATTACCTTGAAAAAGTGGCTTTTACCACGCCTTTGATTTCAACTGGCATGTTCTTTAAAAAGACGACTACTGTTAAATGACGATCATTGATTTACTCTCGGCGAACCAACCTTTTCTCCTTATGGCCACGCTTGTTCTTGGACTGCTCGTAGGCAGCTTCTTAAACGTCGTCGTCTATCGCTTGCCCATTATGTTGCAGAGGGAGTGGAAGCAGCAGTGCTCCGAATTCATGGAAGTTGAAAATCAATCAACACTCCACGCTAACTCATCGGTAAAGTATGAGATTTTTAATCTACAAAATCCAGCATCACACTGCCGGTACTGCGATCAAAAAATCAAACCTTGGGAAAATATCCCAGTGATAAGTTACTTAGCACTTAGAGGTCAGTGTTCGGGTTGCAAATCTAGAATATCGCTCAGATATCCAAGTGTTGAACTCGTGACCGGTTTACTTTCGGCATTGGTAGCATTCACTTTTGGTCCAAACTTGCTGACATTAGCGCTATTATTTTTTACTTGGGCGCTAGTTACACTTACTCTTATTGATTTCGATCACCAATTATTGCCCGATGACATTACTATTCCACTATTGTGGCTTGGAATAGGAGTTAATGCCTTCGACCTTGGGTTCGGCGTATCTCTCCACGATGCAGTTATCGGAGCCATAGCTGGCTATCTTGTGCTTTGGTCATTTTATTGGGTATTCAAGATTATTACTGGGAAAGAAGGGATGGGTTATGGAGATTTTAAATTACTTGCGGCCCTGGGTGCTTGGATGGGATGGCAAACCTTGTTGCCAATTATCGTACTCTCTTCCTTGGTTGGTGCAGTATTTGGTATTGTAATGATCTTAGTCATGAAAAGAGATAAATCAGCGCCAATGCCTTTTGGACCTTACTTAACTGCCGCCGGTTTTATAATGCTTATTTGGGGGCCTCAAATAAACAGCTTCTATCTTAGAAACTTTGTTGGTTAATCTCGTTGGCTAATCTCACAAAATATGTAGTTGGTCTCACTGGAGGAATCGGTAGTGGAAAATCTACTGCCGCTAAAATATTTTCTGGCTTAAACATCGTTGTAGTTGATGCAGATCAACTCGCACGCGAAGTAGTAGAGCCTGGGAGCCAAGCGTTAACTACAATCAAAAAGCATTTTGGCAAAGCTATCCTTCTCCCAGATAACTCTCTAGATAGAAGCCAACTGAGAGATATCGTTTTCGCAGACGCCAAACAACGTCATTGGTTGGAAGAGTTACTGCATCCTAGAATTAGAAAACTTTTGACCGAAAGAATTCAGTCCGCAGAATCGGCCTATGTAATTCTTGAGTCTCCTTTGTTGCTAGAGACGAACCAAAAAGAAATCGTTGATCGGACTCTTGTGATTGATGTCAGTAATACTACTCAGCTAGAGAGGACTATGAATCGTGATGGTGGACAGGAAGACACCATCGCCGCAATAATAGCTGCTCAAATTCCAAGGAATAAACGATTAGCCGCAGCAGATGATGTCTTGGATAATGAGCAACCCTTGGAGATAATTGAAAAACAAATAGAAATACTGCATCAGAAATATCTAGATTTGGCGAGCGCTCAATGAATCAAGCAAAAATAGTTAACTGCCCTGCCTGCGATAAATTAGTCCCATGGGTTGAGGAAAGTTTATTCAGGCCATTTTGTTGTGAACGCTGCAAACTAATAGATTTCGGAGAGTGGGCGGCAGAAAAAAATACCATTGCCGGGGAACCAGTCTTTTCAGACGAAGAAGACGCAAGCGAAAAACTACAATAAAAAGAGATAATTAGATCTGCATATTTGAAAATTCATTTACCACTAAAAGCTAAAATCTATTGCCAAGCTAAACATCTCCCTCGGCATCAAAACATTGCCGCCTCGGATGAACTTCTTAAGTAAATTAACTAATATTTTCAATTATAATCGCTATGACTTTCGTCCCTGATCAATTAGCAGGTAAAAGCAGAAGTGCCCGCAATACCAAATGCTCCTGCCTCTAGTGCAATGTCCGAGTCATTTGCTGAGAGCCCTCCGAGTGCATACACCGGCAAACTTACCTGACTAGCCAGTTCTCTAAATTTTTCCCATCCTAATTCCTGCCCCCTTGGATATTTTGCATTTGGGTAAATAGGAGAAAGCGTAACAAAATCTGCAGCTAATTTTTCAGCATGCTGCAATTCCTTTAGATTATGACACGAGGCGCTAAAAAAAAGTTCATCAGATATCGGTCGCTCCGTTAACAAATCAAGTTCATGAGAATTTGCATGGAAACCCACATTCCATTCATCATTATAGCCTCGTAAGGATTGGTTGTAGAGTAGGCGCATGCCATGATTCCTCGCTATCGATTGTGCGTTATCGAACCAACTCAAATAATCACTTTCACAAAGGTGGGTTTGTTGGAATTGTACTAGCTGAATACCTATTTCAGCATAGCGATCAAAAATCGAAGGGATTGACTCACTTTTATCAATATCAGGTGTAATAGCTAATTCCCTTGGTATCTGCAGTTTTTTGATAATTGCTTGATTAGCAATAGGGAAATTCTGCGGCCGCAAGTCTTTAATAGGACACCATTCGACTGCTTGCCCTTCTCTACCTATTTCTTCTCCTCTATATTGTGTTATTCGCCAAACATCAAGTAGAACGGTTTTTTCTACATAATGATGAAGTATTTTCGCAAATGGGAAAAACTCAATCGGTTTAATTCCAAGTTCTTCGACAAACTCTCTTTCCAGTGTAGCTTCTATAGATTCTTGTGATTCTTTTTTACCTCCAGGAAATTCCCACAGGCCACCCTGATGACTATCCATATGTCTTTGGGATATCAGAACTTCTTGCTGCTGATTAATAACAACACCTACTGCAACATGAATGATGCCGTGAGCGCTCATAGTTGATAAAAAGCCTTCATAAAATCAAGTACGGTAATCAGAGTTAATACTAATGTATTCATGAGAAAAATCCGAAGTCCAGACGGATTCTGAGAAACTTCCACGATTGAGGTTCACTGAAATGACAATTTCCTCTTTTTGCATTGCAACTTGGCCCAGTGCCTCTAAATAACTTGGATCAACGCCCCCGCCAGAAACAATTCGAACAGAGCCTAAATCTATTGTTATCGATTGTAGGTCAAGATTTTCGAGACCAGAACGTCCAACAGCAGCCAAAATGCGCCCCCAATTTGGATCTTCTGCAAACAAAGCAGTTTTAACAAGCGGAGACTCTGCAATACAATATGCCACTTCCCGACATTCTAGAGAGCTGGCACCACTCGCAACTGTAATGGTGATAAATTTACTCGCTCCTTCTGCGTCTTTAATAAGCTCTGTAGCAAGAGTAACAAATAAAGATTCTAGCGCAGCTTTAAATTTACCGTAATCGTGAGTGCTCAATTTATTAATCGAAACACCCGACTTTCCAGTAGCTACCAGCATGCAGCAATCATTAGTGGAGGTATCACCATCCACAGTAATTCGGTTGAATGATTTTCCAACCGCATCACAAAGCAACTCATCGAGAACAATCGACTCGATATCTGCATCTGTAAAAATAAAGCCCAACATCGTCGCCATGTTAGGTTTTATCATCCCAGAACCTTTAGCGATTCCAGTAATGGATACTTGTTTACCGTCTATTTCAAGCTGAACTGATACTAGTTTAGGCCGAGTATCAGTGGTTAAAATTCCTTCAGCGGCCTCAACCCAGGAAGACTTTGACAAGTCAATAAAGAGCCTGGGTGTAGCAGCGAGGATTTTTTCAACCGGTAACTGTTCGCCAATAACACCTGTAGAAAACGGTAGTACTTCTTGCGCAGACACACCAGCTAATTCGGCAATTGCCTGACAACAGCGAAGCGCATTTACTTTTCCAGTTTCTCCAGTGCCCGCATTGGCATTACCTGTATTAATAAGAAAATAACGCGGGCAGAATTTTTGAGTATGCGCTTTAGCGAGGGCTACCGGTGCAGCGCAAAATGCATTTTGAGTGTAGACTCCCGCCACGTTCGCATGCTCTGCTAATTCAATTAGAACTAGATCTAATTGATCTGGATATCTGATTTTACTTTTTACAGCTGCGAGCCGTATACCAGCAATAGACCTATAATCTAAGGAGCATCCTAAACCGACTGCCATGGCGCTAGCCTATTTTCCCATGACATTGCTTATACTTCTTGCCAGAACCACATGGGCAAGGGTCATTTCTACCTACTTTGGCTACCTCTCGGACAAAAGGCGATTGCTTATTTCCACCACTTGTTTCTTGAACCGGCTCTTGACCTTCGCCACCTTCAGTATGTGCCAAGGCTGACATTGCCTGATGTTGATAATTCATACCAGCTCGAGCTGACTCTTCTTCTCTTTGCCGCGCAATAGTGTCGGCAGCTTCATCTTGCTTAATTTGGATATGACTAAGAACCCTAATAACTTCTTGCTGAAGCGCCAACATCAATTCAGTAAACTGAGCAAAGGCTTCACGCTTATATTCCTGACGGGGGTTTTTCCCGCCATAGCTGCGCAAGAATATCCCTTGCCGCAGATGGTCCATAGTCGCCAAATGTTCCTTCCATAATCGATCAAGAATTTGTAGCGTGATTTGTTTCTCGAACTCGCGCATCTTCGTGCCCACAAGAACACATTTCTGCAAATATTCTTCAGTAAGTAAGGCAGTTATTTTAGCCTTGAGCTGTTCCTCATAAAGCTGGTCATCTTCATCTAACCACCGCTGAACAGGTTTTTCTGAACCAAATTCAGTTTCAATAGATTGCTCAAGCCCTAAGATATCCCATTGTTCTGGAACACTTTGAGGTGGAATGTAGTTATCTACTAAAGCGTCAACAACTTCACTTCTCATACCCTCTAGAAGGTCAGTAATATCGTTACTTGCCATCAGTTCATTACGCTGGCGGTAAATAATAGTACGCTGATCATTAGCTACGTTGTCATATTCCAAAAGTTGTTTACGTACATCAAAATTCCGACCTTCTACCTTCCTCTGAGCTTTTTCGATTGATCGAGTCACCATCCCATGTTCGATTGCTTCGCCTTGTTCCATGCCAAGACGACGCATAAAATTTTTCACGCCATCGGTAGCGAAAATTCTTAACAAGTTATCTTCCATAGAAAGGTAAAAGCGTGAATATCCAGGGTCACCCTGCCTACCAGAACGCCCTCTTAATTGATTATCAATGCGCCTAGACTCATGCCTCTCCGTACCTATAATGTGCAAGCCACCAGCTTCGATAACTTGATCATGTCGCTTTTGCCAGTCTCCCTTTATTTGTTGAAGCCGTTCATCGCTAGGATTAGTTATCTCTGCGATCTCTGCTTCCCATTTTCCACCTAAAACAATATCAGTTCCCCGACCCGCCATATTTGTTGCAATAGTTACCGCTCCAGGTCGCCCCGCTTGCGCAATAATCTGAGCTTCTTTTTCATGGAATTTCGCATTTAGCACTTCATGATCAATTTTATTTTTTTTCAAGAACTCTGAAAGCGTCTCTGATGTATCAATCGATGCAGTTCCAACCAAAATTGGCGCACCAGAATCTCTAATCTGAATGATATCTCGCACTATCGCTTCCATCTTTTCTTCCATGGAAAGATAAATAAGATCATTGGCATCATTTCTTATCATTGGCACATTGGTTGGAATTACTATGACATCAAGTCCATAAATCTGACTAAATTCAAAAGCTTCGGTATCTGCAGTACCTGTCATTCCAGATAAGGTGTTATAGATACGAAAATAGTTCTGGAAGGTGGTAGATGCTAAAGTTTGACTTTCACTTTGTATTTCAAGACCTTCTTTCGCTTCCAGTGCTTGGTGCAGCCCTTCAGATAAGCGTCGACCTTCCATCGTACGGCCTGTATGTTCGTCGATTAGTACTATCTGCCTATTCTGCACGATGTACTCAATGTCTTTGTTGAACAAGTTATGAGCTTTTAAACCAGCATGAACATGATGCAATAAGGAAAGGTTTGTTGCGGCATACAAAGATTCTCCTTCATTAAGCAATTTTTTCTGAATTAACAAATCTTCGACATGTTCATGACCTTCTTCAGTTAACTCAACCTGCCTGCTTTTCTCATCGACTGTGAAGTGCCCAGTATCTTCAGGTATGTAATTCTTATCCATCATCTCCATTTTGGATTTTTCAGCTTTTACTCCTTTGTCTAAGCGAGGAATGAGCTTGTCAATTGCCACATATAGTTGAGAGCTACCTTCCGCAGCACCAGATATTATTAAAGGTGTTCGCGCCTCATCAATCAAAATAGAATCTACTTCGTCGACAATAGCGAAATTCAATTTTCGTTGCATTTTTTGGTCGAGACGAAACGCCATGTTATCTCTTAGATAGTCGAAACCAAATTCGTTATTGGTACCATAGGTAATATCAGAGTCATAACCGGCTTTCTTTTCTTCCTGTGTCTGACCCGACTTAATAGTTCCTACGCTGAAGCCTAGCAACTCGAATATTGGGCGCATCCAATCAGCATCACGTTGCGCTAGATACTCATTTACGGTTACGACATGAACTCCTTTACCGGACAGACCGTTTAGATAGGCCGGCAGAGTCGCGACTAGCGTCTTACCCTCACCAGTGCGCATTTCAGAGATATTCCCTTGGTGTAGAACCATCCCACCAACCATCTGCATATCAAAGTGACGGAGTCCGAGTGTTCTTTTTGAAGATTCTCTTACGGCGGCAAATGCTTCGGGCAGAATATCATCCAGGCTCACTCCCTTTTCTATTCTTTGCTTGAATTCGCCAGTTTTCTCCCGAAGCTCTTCATCAGTGAGAGATTCCAGGGACTCTTCCAGGCTATTAATTACCGCAACAGTGCGATTCATCTTTTTAAGCTTTCTGGAATTACTACTACCTAATATTTTATTGAGTATGTTCATGAGAAATAATATTCACTAAAACTAGAGTTTATAATTTATTAAAATCAATTCGAGACAGTTCACTGTACCTATTAACCAAGGCGACAACGTTTAGATCGGTTTAGAAGGGATTATCTGACTGTGCGTTGGATATATGCAGCCGGATCGACCACTCGTCCATTCTTATAAACTTCGAAATGAACATGGGGGCCAGTAGATCTTCCAGTGGAACCAACGAGAGCGATGTTTTGTCCTTTTTTAACAATATCGCCAACGTCAACAAATAGCTTTTCAGAATGGGCATAGCGAGTGATAAATCCATTGCCGTGATTTATCTCTACCATTAAACCATAACCAGATCGGGGCCCTGCCCAGGTAACTACACCGGCGGCAACCGTGCTAATGTCAGCACCGGCCCGACCGGTTGTAAAATCTACACCTGCATGAAATGTAAGCCTACCTGTAAAAGGATCAGGTCTTTGGCCAAACCTAGACGCTATCCAACCACGATCGACTGGACGTCCGGAGATAAGCACATCAGATTGAATTTTGCTATCAGACATAAGGCTTTCTAGAATTTCTAGCTGCTGCTGCCTATCTTCTAGCTGGCGCTCTAACTGATCAACGGCATTTACAAATCCACTAGCGGTATAAGCCTCAGACTGTCCAGTTCCTGGGCCGCCAATTGCTACAGGCTGACTAAAATCAAATTCACCCTGATCTAAATTCGCAATGGTTGTAACCCTCTCTCCTACCGCATCAAGACGAACTAAGCGTGCCTGTAACTTCGCTAACCGCAAGGTAAGCGCTTCTAATTGCTGCTCGGATTTTTCTCTGATATCTGCAAGTTGCTCAGACTGTATCTTTATCTGACGGTCCCAATTTTGCGCACTTTCTTCTGTAAACATGCGCTCATTCTGGGAAACGGCCAATTGATAGCCAAAATAACTTAAGGCCATTGGGGCAATTAGTAGAAATAGAGAAAGGAGGCCTTTTAGCCAGCCTTTTAGGACGATAGTTTTAGTGTGACCGTAACGTTGATCAACAAGAATTAATTTCATTTCTTACGCGTTATTCTATTAAACCCTATTGGTCCACTTGGGGCTCAGTCAGAAACTTCAACGCCTAACTATTTTTTATTACAGATCAAGCAGTTAGGAGAGTGTGGCTAGTTAGGCCGCTAACACTGGTTTCATATAGGAAATAGGTACATTAGTTTCATTATCAAAACTAACAATTTCCCAAGCGTCTTCATTAACTTCGAGCATTCTTAATAAAGCATTATTGAGAGCATGTCCAGATTTATGTCCCTTAAACTCACCAATCAAGCTGTTGCCTAGAAGGTATAAATCTCCTATGGAATCAAGGATCTTGTGCTTGACGAACTCATCTTCATAGCGCAACCCGTCTTCATTAAGGACTTTATAGTCACCAACTGCTATAGCATTATCCATGCTGGCGCCGAGGGCTAAATTTCGATTTCTCAGTTCCTCGAACTCATGCATAAAGCCAAAAGTCCGCGCTCGACTCACTTCTTTCACAAATGACGTGCTAGAGAAGTTTATACTCGCACTCTTTGTATACTTCTTATAAACCGGATGATCATAAAGCAAAGTGTAGCTCACCTTAAATCCATTAAATGGTTCGAGGCTAACGAATTTATCTCCCTGCTCAAGTTTAATAGGGCGTTTGATCTTAATAAACTTTTTCAGTTCTGATTGTTCTTCTATGCCCGCGGACTGAATCAGGAACACAAATGGTCCAGCACTGCCATCCATGATCGGTACTTCTGGTGCGCTGACATCGACATAACAATTATCGATTCCCAGGCCAGACATGGCTGACATCAAATGCTCAATAGTAGAAATTCGAACATCGTCTTTGACCAAAGTAGTTGACAAAGTAGTGTCTCCTACATTTGCGGCGCGTGCTTCAATTTGTATAGTCGAGTCGATATCAGATCTAGTGAAAACAATACCCGTATTAACTGGAGCTGGGCGAAGGGTAAGATAGACTTTTTCACCAGTATGCAATCCCACCCCGGTGGCGCGAATTACGTTTTTAAGCGTTCTTTGTTTTAGCATTAGTCGCTTTGTGCCTTTTTTATTTTACTGCAAGGAATCAGCCCATATCCCTGCATTTCCAAATTCAGAGAATGCAAGATGCTAGCATTCTTGACACTTGTCACCTAAAAACCTGCGTAACTTTAGTTCTTAACGCATAAAGCTCTTAACGCGCTTATTGTACCAACTTGCATGGTACCAAAAATCATCAAAAATCCCAATATCTAGGGTTTCAAGAGAGTCTAATACGCCAAAGTAGGGCATACTGATTTATAGCATTTCTGCAACTGCTTTTTCCTCTGTTTTAGGTAACTATCCAGCACAAATTAACTACTAAAAACAGTTCCAAGCAGAAATTGTAGACAATTCAGAATTTCCTTGGTTCCCTTAATCTGCCTGTCGTCGCAAGAACGCTGGAATATCTAAATAATCCATATCTGTTTCAGCCCCCGCAGCTTGAGCCATGACTGGCACACGCTCCGCGCTTTGGTGTTTACGCATGATGGCAGGCTCATCCAACCTTCGATAATCTGTATCAGAATTTGTAGTGGTATTGTCCACAACTTTTTTAGGTTTTTCATCCTTGGAGCCAAGACCAGTTGCTACCACGGTTACAAGTATTTCATCATCGAGCGTTGGATCAATTACGGTACCTACAACCACTGTTGCGTCATCTGATGCGAATTCTTCCACCGTGTCGCCTACTTCAGAAAATTCTCCCAACGATAAATTCTCACCAGCAGTAATATTCACCAAGATGCCTCGAGCTCCTTGCAAGTTTACGTCTTCAAGTAATGGGCTTCGTATTGCTGACTCAGCAGCTTCCCGAGCTCTATCCTCACCTGTAGCAAATCCGGTCCCCATCATAGCCATACCCATTTCAGACATGACAGTTTTTACATCAGCAAAATCCACATTGATCATACCTGGGTGCATTATGAGGTCCGCAATTCCTTTGACAGCACCAAGTAATACATCATTTGCTGCCTTAAACGCCTCTAACAAAGTTGCTTCTTTGCCAAGCACATCCAATAGCTTTTCATTTGGAATAGTAATGAGAGAATCAACAGTTTCCGATAATTGCTGAATTCCTTGCTCAGCAACCGCCGATCGCTTCTTCCCCTCGAACGGAAATGGGCGAGTCACGATCGCCACTGTCAAAATTCCCATTTCACGAGCAACTTCTGCAACTATTGGTGCAGCGCCCGTGCCAGTTCCACCACCCATACCTGCAGTGATAAAAATCATATCCGAACCAGACAAAATCTCAGCGATCTCATCGCGGTCTTCAAGCGCAGCTTGCCTTCCGATCTCTGGATTAGCACCTGCTCCCAGCCCTTTAGTTATGTTACTACCCATTTGCAAGATAGTTTTGGCTTTCAAATTGTTAAGCGCTTGAGCATCTGTATTTGCACAAATAAACTCAACGCCATCAACTTGATTACTAATCATATGATGCACAGCGTTGCCACCGCCCCCTCCAACGCCTATAACTTTGATCACAGCGCTTTGTGAAATGTTCTCGACTAATTCAAACATGTAGCCTCCTTCATTAAAAATTCTAAAAGTCGTTTTAGTTAATGGCTGTTAAAAGTGGCCTTGAAACCAATTCTTAACTCTGTCCACTATTTGTGTTTGTGGCTCACTTCTTGCGTCAGTTCCTTCTCGTTCTTGTTGCTGTTTAAGCCCATACAAAAGTAGTCCGACACCCGTAGAATAAATCGGATTTCTCACAATATCGGCGAGCCCATTTACATTATGGGGTGCTCCGATTCTCACCGGCGCATGGAATATTTCTTCCGCCAAATCAACGACACCTTCCATCTTGCTGGTACCACCTGTTAAAACAACGCCAGCAGCTAATAAATTTTCAAAACCACTGCGCCGCAACTCTGCTTGCACCAAAGTGAATAGCTCGTCGTATCTGGGTTCAACTACTTCGGCTAGCGCTTGTCTCGAAAGTTCGCGAGGTGCTCTATCTCCAACACTTGGAACTTTTATTATATCTTCCGCACTAGCGAGTTGAGTGAGCGCACAAGCATACTTGATTTTTATTTCATCCGCGTTTTCTGTTGGTGTCCGTAATGCCATAGCGATGTCATTAGTAACTTGATCGCCGGCGATCGGAATGACTCCAGTATGCCGAATAGCACCATCGGTAAAGATTGCGATATCGGTGGTCCCCCCACCAATGTCTACCAAACACACTCCCAACTCCTTCTCATCATCTGTTAGAACAGAATAGCTGGATGCAAGTTGCTCTAAGATAATTTCACCAGTATCGAGACCACAGCGCTTAATACATTTTTCAATATTCTGCACAGCATTAATTGCACAAGTTACTAGATGAACTTTTGCTTCTAACCTGACACCCGACATGCCAAGTGGCTCTTTAACACCTTCCTGAGAATCGATAATGTATTCTTGTGGCAGTATATGAAGTACTTTTTGGTCTGCAGGAATCGCAACAGCTTTACCTGCATCGATAACTCTTTCGATATCGTGCTTCATGACTTCGCCGTCCCGGATAGCTACGATGCCATGGGAATTCATGCTTTTTATATGACTTCCTGCTATTCCCGCGTAAACTGAATGAATCTGGCACCCAGCCATTAATTCTGCCTCTTCTATCGCTCGCTGGATTGATTCAACCGTTGATTCGATATTGACAACTGTGCCCTTTTTTAAACCGCGCGACCGATGACTACCTATACCAATAATGTCTAGCCCACCCTCTGCATTTATATCACCAACGATTGCAACGACTTTAGATGTTCCTATGTCCAGGCCAACAATCATGTTTTCACCGAGTGGTTTGTTCATGGGCAGTTATCTCAAAGGAACACTTGCCGCTGTTTGTTATTGCTTGCATTATCTTATTGCTACCTCTGCGAGCTCATCACTGCTATTTTTAATCGCTATACCATTGTCATAACGCAAATCTACCGAGCTAATGTTTGCCGTTTGAGAAACTGACTGACCTTCATAAAAGTCAATAAATCGCTGAAATCGTTCAACTACTTCAATCCTGCCAACAGCTACTCGTATAGACTCGTTAAGAGTTAGATCCCAACTCCCACGCATGCTAAGTGTTAACCCATTTAACTTTAGCCCTGACGAATAAAGCAGTTGGTTCATTAATTGATATTGCTCCATTACTCTTATTTGGCTGTCGATCGGTCCAGATAATATTGGTAACGCATTCATTGTCCCAATACCCGCGGGAACAAAAATTTCCCCGTATTGATTTAAAAGCTCTCCTTCTCCCCATCGGGCGATAGCAACATGCTCAGTAAGCTGTAACGAGAGCATGTCGGGCCACAGCCTTTTGATTGATGCCTCTTCAACCCAGGCATGAGCCTCCAAAGTCGATTGCACGCCAGCAACATCGAAGTTAAAAAAACCAGCGCCCATGAAATTCGTAATCAAAGAGCCAACTTCTGCTTCGGAAACATGTTGCCATTGGTTGTCCATGCGAACTTTTGTAACAGGGCGGTTTATGTACTGCCCTATCTGTTCATAATTCTGAGCTAATAAAACAAAACTTCCCAAAAACGCAAACCCCATTACGCCGAGGCCAAACTTTCTATTTGATTTTGGCTTTAGCGGCTGCGAGTTGAATCCACGTCGATTGCTGACACTTCGTAACCTTCTTGCAGCTATGTCGCTTGGATCTGGCCTCATTATTCTCTTTATTTTATCTTCAATTATATTTTTTATTCTGCTTAATGCTGTGTTTCACTGTCTAGAACACGCAGCAGCAACTCATCAAAATTTATACCGATGTGTTTTGCAGCCATCGGAACAAAACTATGCTCCGTCATTCCTGGAATAGTATTAAGCTCCAATAAATAAAATTCTCCGTCGAGGTCTTGCATTACATCAACTCGCGCCAAACCTTTACATCCCAGACTGTCATAAGCGTGCTTAACTAGGATTTCTAATTCTGTTAACTTTTCCTCAGACAACTCAGGCGGGCAAATAATTCTGCTGTCCTCATCTTTATACTTCGCTTCAAAATCGAAAAATTCTCTATTTGTTTCCAATTGAATAGTTGGAAATAGCTCTGAACCTAGCACACCAGTCGAATATTCAGCTCCTTCAATAAATTTTTCTACAATCACTTGCGAATCAAATTCAAGTGCTTTCCAGTAGTGTTTTTCTAAATCCACCGCGTTATCCACAATCGCGATACCCAAGCTTGAGCCGCCGCTGACAGGTTTTACAACAAGCTTTCCATAGCGCTTTATTAGTTCTTGCCAACAAGATGACTCATTAGCAAATTCAAAGTCAGCTGTTGGCAATCCCAGTCGTTGCCAAAGTAATTTGCTTTTAACCTTATCCATTGCGATTGAAGAAGCTAAAACACCACTACCGGTATAGGGCAATTCCATAACCTCTAATAATCCCTGGATAACTCCGTCCTCACCGCCTTCACCATGCAACATAATCACTACGAGATCTGGCTTCGCCGCTCTCAATTGCTCAATCACGTCAACCCCCACGTCGATCACTGAAGCGTTGACACCCAATCTCTTCAACCCATTGAAAACGGCGGAGCCACTTATCAGAGAAATTTCTCGCTCAGCGGAGGCACCTCCTTTTAGCACTGCAACATGCCCCAATTTTGCTAGTATTTCCTCTTTATTTATCGGTTTCATAGCTGCTTTTCTTGACTAACTTTGACTAAACTCTTGTCTAAAAATCAATAAACTGGCACTAATTGAGCCCTTTTTGTGCAATCTCTTTAGCCAGAGCCCCAACACTTCCCGCGCCCTGGGTCAGAACTATGTCTCCAGCCCTAACCAGTCCCCGCAAAACGTCATGAATATCTGCTTCTTTTTGAACAAAAACTGGGTCAACTTTGCCCCGCAACCGGATGCTTCGGCAAAGGCTTCGTGAATCTGCACCAGCAATTTTCTTTTCTCCTGCCGAATAAACTTCGAGTAATAATAGAACATCAACGCCAGAGAGAACTTCGACAAAGTCTTCGTATAAATCTTTAGTTCTACTGTAGCGATGCGGCTGATAAATCATCACCAATCGGTTTTTCGGCCAACCGTCACGTAAAGCTTTGATCGTCGCTTCCACTTCCGTTGGATGATGACCATAGTCATCGACAAGCAATACACTGCCACCCCCAACGCTAAACTCACCTTGCACTTCAAAACGTCTGCCAACACCAGAAAATTTCTGAATTCCAGACTTTATATCTTTGTCTTTGATACCTTCGTCACTGGCAATCACGATAGCAGCAGTTGCATTTAATGCATTGTGTTTACCAGGCATATTCAACTTAACTTTTAATGGCTTTTTTTTGCCGCGCTGTTGAACTTCAAATTCCGTCGTTTGTTTCTTTTGAGTTAAGTTTTTTATCCTAAAATCAGCGTTTTTAGAAAACCCGTAAGTAATCTTAGGCCTTGAAACTAATGGAAGAATTTCGCGCACTACCGGATCATCGATACAAAGTACGGCTAAACCATAAAATGGTAAGTTGTGAAGAAAATCCACAAAATACTTCTTTAGGTTTGCGAAATCGCCACCATAAGTGCTCATATGATCCGCTTCAATGTTCGTGACCACAGCAACCATTGGCTGTAAATGCATAAAAGATGCATCGCTTTCGTCTGCCTCAGCCACCAAGTATCTACTTTGACCCAGTTGAGCATTCGCTCCAGCGCTATTTAATAATCCACCAATAACAAACGTTGGGTCCAAGCCCCCTGCGGCCAATATCGATGAAACGATACTTGTTGTTGTTGTTTTCCCATGAGTGCCCGCGATTGCAATCGAATGGCGATAACGCATTAATTCTGCCAACATTTCCGCTCGCGCAATAAGCGGCTTAGCCTGACTAACAGCTGCTTTGATTTCGGGGTTTTTTCTGTCAATAGCACTCGAATAAACTACAACGTCTGCCTTCTTGACATTTTTTGAGTCATGCCCGATACATATTTTTGCGCCAAGAGATTTTAATCTTTCTGTATTTGAAGATTCTTTAATGTCAGAGCCAGTAATTTGATATCCCTGATTCAACAAGACCTCTGCTATCCCGCACATTCCTGCTCCGCCGACACCAACGAAATGTATAGTGCTGATCCGACGCATTTCAGGAATTTGATAAATTTGTGGCGCATTAGGCATTAGCAGCCCTCATGCATTCTGAGGCAATGATTTCGCTTGCATTGTTAATTGCCAGTCTCTTTGCTTTGGCGCCAATTTCTTTTAAAAGGTTTCTATCTTTCTGCAATTTAACAAGTTGAGGTAGCACAGTTTTGACGGAGAAATCTGTCTGGGGGACAACAGAGGCCGCCCCATTGTTTGCCAACCATTGAGCATTCAATAATTGCTGCTGATCCTTGTGATGTGGGTATGGGACCAATATTGAAGGTAGCCCTATCGCTGCCAATTCACTCACGGTACTTGCGCCAGATCGACAGATAACTATATCCGCCCACTTATAGGCCGATACCATGTCCTTAATAAAAGGCTCTAAAACTATATTGTTGTCTAACTGCATACCCAGCTTTTTATAATGCTGCGCTGTTTCCTCTAAGGTTGCATTACCAGTTTGGTGGCGAATGCTCAAAATTCCTGACTCAGCCCAATTTGCGGCAATCTCAGGAATAACTTTATTAATAGCGGCTGAGCCCTGTGAACCACCCAAGACCAATAATTTCAGCATAGAATTTGAATTCACGTCGACTTCAGCTTTATCAATGTCGAATATTTCAGCACGTAAAGGGTTACCTGTATGGACTGCATTGATCTCTTTATTAAATGTATTTGGAAAGGCTTCAAAAACTTTTATCGACACTTTAGAAAGTAAATTATTTGTTAGCCCAGCTACTGCGTTTTGCTCATGAATTAACAATGGTTTTTTTAATAGTTTCGCTGCCAAACCTGCTGGCCCGCAGATAAAACCACCCATTCCTAAGACACAATCAGGACGCACGTGCCGAATCACGCTAAACGATTGAAAAAATGCCATGCACAACATAAATGGCGCTGTGAGTTTTCTTACCAATCCTGACCCTCTCAATCCCTTAATTGAAATTTGATGCAAAGGTATGTCTGTGGCGGCAAGCAAAGTATTTTCCATTCCAAAAGGTGTTCCCAGCCACTCAACATTTACTGATTGCTTTCTTAAAGATTCAGCGATCGAAAGTGCTGGAAATACATGCCCCCCTGTTCCGGCAGCCATAATAAGGACAGTTATTCTTTTTGTGTCCATCCGTTTCATTGCAGGATATTAACTCCCGCCTCTAGAATCACCAGCCAGAGTGCTCTCCTGGTAACTAAAACATTCAGTTTCATATTGAATACGAACTAATAAAGCAACCATAAAAAAGCTCACAATCAAGCTGGCCCCGCCATAACTTAGGAATGGTAAAGTCAAACCTTTGGTTGGAAGTAATCCAATATTTACCCCAATATTGATCATTGCTTGTCCCGCAAACAGTAGGCCGAGACCATAAGCAAAAAATGCTTCAAACAAATTACGCTTTTCCTGAGCAGCTTTACCAATCGAAAACGCCAAATAGACCAACAGGCAAAATAGAAGCACTACAATACATACACCTACTAAACCGAACTCTTCACCGATAATTGCTAATACAAAATCATTATGGGCTTCCGGTAAGAAGTAAAGTTTCTGAATACTATTTCCAAGCCCTACTCCAAACCACTCTCCTCGACCGAAAGCAATTAATGCTTGTGTTAGCTGATAACTTCCTCCGTAAACATTTTCCGCTGCCCAGGGATCGAGATAAGAAGAAAATCTCACAATGACATAAGGCTTAGCCATCGCTACATAAGTGACTGCGCCACTACATAAACCCAGCATTATCAGAAAACGGTAAAGTTTTGCGCCCGCGAGAAAGATCATACAAAACGCAGTTAACATTAGAATTACTAAAGCCCCGTGATCTGGCTCCAACTCAAGCAATACCGCTGCTGCACCAATTACTAATATGGGCTTTAAGAATCCAGACCATTTATCACGAACTTCATCTAAATGCCTTTCGAGATAGGCTGCAAGATAAATAACAATGAATACTTTAGCGAGTTCGGAGGGCTGTAAATTAAAAAAGCCGAGATCGATCCACCGAGCACTTCCATTTACCACCTTGCCAATTCCTGGCACTAGCACTAGAAGCAATAGTGCAAATGACCCCATCAAAAGAAACCAGCTGAATTTCTTCCAAATGGCAATGGGAATGTGCAGGGTTAGCATCATTACTGACAAGCCAATAAGCGCAAATATTCCTTGCCGCTTGAAATAATAAAAAGGGTCATTATATTGACTGGCGGCAATTTCAACCGATGCTGATGTCATCATTAACAATCCGCAAGCTAGCAACATACAGCTAACCAACAATAAAGGGTTTAGCTTCACGGAAGGCATAGACCTCACCCTAATTGGCATGGTCGCTCTAGCTATTGTCATTACAATTGCCTCACAGAATGAATAAAGGCATTACCCCGTTCTTGAAAATTTTCAAACATGTCGAAACTCGCACAAGCGGGCGATAGCAAGACCGCATCTCCTGACGACGCATGCTTAAAGGCCGTGCTAACGGCATCTTGCATATCGTTCGCGAAATAAGTTTGAATGTCTTGGTCAAAATTGGAAGCTATCTCTATAGCATCCTGGCCGATTAAGATAACTTCCTTTCCCCACCGATTGATCCCTGGCACCAATGAACGGAAATCAGCACCTTTCCCTATACCGCCAGCAATAAGCAAAATATGTCCTGAAATTCGCTGACCCAGTCCTTCCACTGCTGCCATGGTTGCGCCAACATTTGTTCCTTTGGAATCATTATAAAACTCCACTCCGGAAACACTGGCTACCCACTGACATCGATGTGGCAACCCATTAAATCCTTTGATAGCGGAACGGATCGCGTCTAATTCAATTCCTATAGCTAGAGCTAAGCCAACTGCCGCGAGCACATTCGAAATATTGTGCTGGCCGAAAATCTTGAGATCATTGACAGAAACAATTTTCTCAAACTGAAAGGCTAGATATTGATAACCATCTTCTTCTAACAACCCCAGACCATTAACACCCGGGCGACTAAACCCAAAATCCAAAATAGGTACACTTAACTCGGCAACTGGATAGGAATGCACATCATCTCGATTAATCACAACCTGATTACAGCCATTGAATATTCTCAGTTTGGCTTTGTGATACTCGTCCAAAGTCTCATAGCGATCCATATGATCTGCACTGAGGTTTAAAATCACCGCTACTTCAGCACTTAATCTTTCCGTAGTTTCGAGCTGAAAACTAGATAGCTCCAAAATATAGAAATCTTTTGGTGCTTCACTAAGCAAATCTAAGGCAGGTTTAAAATTAGCACCGTCCACATTCCCACCTAGCCCATATTTTTTTCCTGCTTTTTCAAGAATACGGGCTAGAATCGCAACTACAGTACTTTTCCCATTCGATCCTGTAACAGCGATGATAGGCTTGCTTACTGACTTAGAAAAGATGTCAATGTCGCCAGTGATTGCTACACCTTGCTCTGCTGCTTCTGCAATAACTGGAGTCTTGATGCTTAATCCTGGACTAATCACTAGTTCACTGGCTCCCAATAAAGTTTTTAGTTTTAGTTCGCCTACTTCAGTTTCAATTTCTGGCAATATTCTTTTTAATTCAGACAACGCTGGTGGATTCGAGCGACTATCAATGACTTTAAATTTCTGATTTCGTGACGCTAAAAATTTCGCGACCGATAATCCTGTTTCCCCCAGACCGACGATAACTTTCTCATTGACTGTCAAATCACCGACCAATTGATTTACCTAGCAGGTTTTAACGAAGCTTCAAAGTTGCCAAACCAAAAAGCACTAACATTACCGTGATTATCCAGAACCGAACTATCACTCTTGGTTCTGGCCAGCCTTTAAGCTCAAAATGATGATGTAATGGTGCCATTCGAAAAATTCGTTTCCCAGTCAGCTTGAACGAACCGACTTGCAAAATCACGGAAGCAGTTTCAACCACAAAAACACCTCCCATAATGAATAAAACAATTTCATGCCGAGAAATAATTGCCATCACGCCCAAAGCTGCGCCAAGAGCGAGCGCGCCAACGTCGCCCATAAATATTTGCGCAGGGTAAGTGTTGAACCAAAGAAATCCCATTCCTGCACCGACCAGCGCTCCAGCGAAAATGACCACTTCGCCAGAACCCTCAACGTTGGGAATATTTAAGTATGCAGAAAATTCGGCATGGCCTGCTAGATAAGCAATAATTCCGAGTGCTCCGCCTACCATCACAGTAGGCAAAATAGCTAAACCGTCCAGGCCATCAGTAAGGTTCACAGCGTTACTAAACCCAACGATGATAAAAGCACTAATCGCGATGTAAAAAACTCCAGTACTAATTGAAACATCTTTAAAAAATGGCACGATGTATTCGATTTCAATCGGGCTGACGGCTGTGTAGTACAAAAAAATGGCTGCGACCAAACCAATTAACGCTTGCCAGAACAGTTTCCACTTTGCAGAAAGCCCTGCTGTATTTTGCTCAAATACTTTACGGTAATCGTCCACCCAACCAATGGCACCGAATAAAATCGTTACCAATAGAACTATCCAAACGTAGTGATTGCTTAAATCAGACCAAAGCAAGGTACTTATTGCGATACTTACAAGAATGAGTGCACCGCCCATAGTAGGGGTCCCAGCTTTACTAAAATGGGTTTCCGGCCCATCATCCCGAACCACCTGCCCGATCTGAAGATAGTTAAGCCGCCGAATCATATAGGGACCGATGATTAAAGACACGAATAGCGCAGTTAGAACACTGAATATTCCGCGCACGGTAATGTACTGTAGAACAGCAAAACTGCTATTAAACTGTAGTAAATAATCTGATAACCAAACCAGCATTAGTCGCCCCCAGCTTCAATCAATTCATCGACTATTACTTCCATACGCGCCGCTCTAGAGCCTTTCACTAGAAATACAACATCAGATGCTGCTAGGGCTTTACATGCATAAATCAATTCATTCGTCGTAGCAAAATGTTTACCATTTTCCCCAAATTCTGCCGAAGTCAAACTGCTTAAATCTCCCACAGTCCATAATCCATCAACACCTGAGTTATTTGCATAACGGCCTACCTCTTGGTGAAACTCCTCAGCCTCACTGCCTAGCTCTTTCATATCGCCTGCAATCAAAATTTTGCGCTCTGGAAATAAAACTAAAACATCAATTGCAGCTTTAAACGAAGATGGGCTCGCGTTGTAAGTATCATCAATGACACAACAACTATTAAATCCAACTTGAGGATTTAGGCGTCGATTCACTGGCGCCAAACTACCCAGACCTTCACCAATAGATTGCAAACTTGCACCTACTTCTAATGCCGCAGTTGCCGCAGCAACCGCGTTGATTACATTGTGTTTACCTAACAATTGGAGGCTTACTTTTTCCAAGCCCCGGGGAGTACTTAATGTAAAACTGACTACGCCTTTTTCCCCGACTATAGTGTCTTTTGCATAACAATCAGCTTTAGGATTGGCAGCGCTAAATTGAATAACTTTTTTCCCAGCCGCGCGATCAATCCATTGGGAAACATTTTCGTCGTCGGCATTGAGAATAATTGAAGCAGACTCTTCTGCAGTGCCAATAATTTCACCTTTCGCTTCTACTATTCCTTGAAGACTACCAAATCCTTCGATGTGCGCTGCATTAGCATTAGTAATTAAGGCTATATCTGGTTTTGCCATCGCAGCACTAAATTCAACTTCTCCATGACAGTCTGCACCAATTTCAATAACTGCAAATTTATGTTGATCTGTTATTTGTAATAGTGTTAGCGGCACACCAACAGTATTGTTCCGGTTCGCCCGTGTAATTAGGGTTTCGCCTTCGCGGCATAAAATTGCTCCGATCATTTCTTTAACCGTAGTTTTCCCTTGACTGCCAGTTAGAGCAATAACTCTAGCGGTGCTTCTCTCGCGATTAATCGATGCAATTTTTCCCAGTGCTAAATGCGTATCTTTTACTCGCAATAAAGGGATCGGCTGTGTATGTTTTGAAGTTAAATTCGAAACTATTGCCGCAATTGCTCCACTAGATTCCGCTTCCGCCAAAAATTCGTTCCCATTAAAATTTGGACCAACCAATGCCAGATAAGTGTCACCTTTTTCTAACCCGCGCGTATCCGTAGACAACGTCGATATCTCTACATTGTCCCCAACGATTTCCCCGTCCAATTGTTCGGCTAACGCTGATAGCAGCATGGTTCCAATCAAAGCTCTGAATTACCTCCCCTTTCCCTCTCGTTCTTGAAGTGCTACTCGCACTTGCTTTGCATCACTGAAAATATTCCTTATTCCGGCAATGTCTTGATAGGTTTCGTGACCTTTTCCAGCGACGAGCACAACATCGCCTGCTTTAGCCTGCCTAATCGCATAACTTATTGCTTTAGCTCTATCTCTAATGATTTTGATATTTTCTTTCCAACTAATACCGCTCAAAATATGTTGAACGATGTCATCGCCTTCTTCGTTTCGAGGATTGTCATCAGTAATTACTATCTGACTCGAATGCTTCTCTGCGATTTCACCCATGAGTGGACGCTTGCCTTTATCCCTATTTCCACCGCAACCAAAAATGCACCATATCTGCCCACTAAAATGATCTTTTAGTGCAGTTAATGCGCCACACAACCCATCAGGAGTATGGGCATAATCTACAACTACGGTAATTTCCTCGCTTCCCCCTATTATTTCCATGCGACCGTCGACCGGCTGAAGTTCAGAGATTTTTTGGCATATTGAATCAATATTTATCCCTGAGTGACGTGGCAAATAATTTATAAGCGCAGTTAACACTGCCAATACATTGCTAAAATTAAAATAACCGATAAGCTTTCCTGTTATTTCACCGATGCCAATCGGCGTGCATATTTTTGCTCGAAATCCATTCCGCGTGAGCTCCAATGATTCCGCAAAAACAGAAGCTATTTTGTTTTCAAGGCTATAAGTAAGAATCTCGACGTCCGATGAGATAGAATTGATAATTGAGAGCGCAAAAGTGTCATCTAAGTTTACAATGGCTGTCTTTAACCCAGGCATCATAAATAATTTCTTTTTGTTCTCGCCATAAGCTTCCATCGTTTCGTGATAATCCAAATGATCACGAGTCAAATTAGTAAATATCGCTGTATCAAAAAGAACAGACGAAACACGTTTCTGATGCAAGCCGACAGATGAAACTTCCATGGCTATGGGGTTGATATCTTCACAATGCATTCTTGCAAGGGCTGATTGGGTAAATACTGCATCAGGAGTTGTTAACTGAGTCTCTTGTAACTCTCCGCTGATTCCATAACCCAATGTGCCAATGACCCCACATTTATAACCTAACGCCGTCAAAGTTTGCGAAAGAAATTGGCTGCAGCTAGTTTTTCCATTCGTACCAGTAATGCCGATTACGTTTAACTTTTTGCTAGGATGGCCAAAAAACCGCCCAGAAATCTCACTTATTTTTGCATGTAAATTATCGATAGCGATTATAGGGACAGCATCTCGCAGCTGAATCCCCTGCCAATCACTACCGGACTCCACAAGAATCGCGCAGCATCCAGAAACAATTGCTTGATCGATATAGTTTCGCGCATCGTGATTACGGCCAAAACAAGCTAAGAATAAATCGCCCTGTTGAAGCAGGCGGCTATCCAATTGAACTCCTCTAACTACAATTTCCAAGATCGATGCTTCGGCATCGCAAGTTTCTCTATATCCCCTGATTAGCTCCAAGAGAGAGGCTTGTGAATTCAATTTTTCAGCTGTATTCATAGTTATCGAGAACTCAATTTCAGAGCTTGTTCCTGAGGAATATTGTCTGGAGAAATATTTAGAATTCTCATTGCTCCTGTAGCAACTCTTGAAAATACTGGCGCCGCAACTTGCCCACCATAGTGCTCTTCACCTTTTGGCTCATTGATAATAACCACGATGACAATTTTTGGGTCTGAGGCTGGAGCCATACCAACAAAGAATGAGTTATGTAAATTGTCCTCATAACCCTGCTCGCCAACCACATGCGCAGTGCCGGTTTTTCCCGCGACCGAATAGAAAGGCACATTGGCTTCTAGTGCAGATCCGCCACTTTGCGCATCAACTACAGTACTTAGCATTCCGCGAACTGTCTCAGCTATTTCTGCACTTATTACTTGTTTACGCGGTAAGTCAGAAACGTCAGACTGTTGTAACTTCAACAAAGATACTGGCTTACGAATTCCATCGTCAGCGAGCACTGAATAGGCTTGTGCTAACTGGAGGGCTGTCACAGAGAGTCCGTAACCAAATGAAAAAGTCGCAGTAGCGTGACGACCCCAACGCCTTGGATTGGGTAAAACTCCAGAACGCTCTCCGGGAAACCCAGTACCCAATACTTGACCAAAACCTACCCGTTCCAATACATCCCTAATAGGTTCGGCACCTATCTGCAGGGCTATTTTACTACTACCAATGTTGCTGCTCTTGGTAATAACTCCAGTTGTAGTCAGGGTGCCGTAGTCAAACAAATCTTTTACTTCGTTCCCATTCAACATCATCCAGCCAGGACTAGTTTCGATGACTGTTTGCGAAGTAAATAACCCTGACTCAAGTGCAGCCGCAATTGTGAAAGCTTTAACAGTTGATCCAGGCTCAAATGCATCGGTAATAGCACGATTTCTTAGGACACTAAAGTCAGTCATGTTCGCTTTGTTGTGTGGGTTATAGGATGGTTGGTTTGCCATCGCTAAGACCTCACCAGTTTCTACGTCTAGCACGACTACAGTTGCCGCTTTTGCACGTCGTTTTATAAATTCTTCCTTAAGCTCTCGATAAGCGATGCTTTGCAATCTAAAATCAATACTCAGTTCCAGGTTCTTTCCTGGCTGAGCTGTCTGGATCGTATTCAACTCCTCAATGATGTGCCCTCGCCTGTCTTGCATTACCTGGCGTCGACCAGGCACGCCTTTTAGCCAACCATCGTAAGCAAGCTCAAGGCCTTCCTGGCCCATATCATCAACATTACTGAACCCGATTAAATGCGCTGCAACTTCTCCTTGAGGATAAAAACGCTGGTATTCTTGCTGCGCATAAACCCCAACGATTTTTAACGCCATTACTCGATCTGCATCTGCGGGAGATAAACGGCGTTTTACATACCAAAACTGCAACTCCTGCGCTACTTTGTTTTTAATATTACTGGTAAGTACTTCTGGATTTAATTCAAGGGTTTCTGCGAGCAAAGCAATTGCGGCGTAGTCATCAGCAATCTCACCAGGATTAACCCAGATGGATTGTACTGGCGTACTAACGGCTAGTGGCTCACCATTTCTATCCGAGATTAATCCGCGATTAGCAACCAAAGGGACAGTTCGTATAGTTCTGGCGTCGCCCTCTCCTTGCAAAAAATCGCGATCAGTGATGTGCAGATTGCTTACTTTCCAAGCTATCATGAGCACGCACAATGACATAAAGAACAATACAAGATGTAAACGCCAGCCCTCAAATAAGATTCTTAATCTGGACTCAGTCATGGATCACCATCACAATTTCTGATAGCTCTGGCAATTGCATTCGTAATTTTTCAGTAGCTTGCTCCTCAATGCGTCCATCAACACCAAAGGTGCTTTGCTCAAGTAGCAATTGACCCCATTCAGTTTCAAACTGATTGGCTTGATCTTTAAGCTCCTGAAGCTCATTGAAAGCGAAACGGTTCTGATGTGTTATAAGTACGACGGAGAGGCCAGAGACCACAACAAAAGCTAATAATACAATTACCCCTAATGAGGCTGAACGGTTTAATCCTGCCCACTGAATTATCGAGTGGGTTAGAGGCCGACCTCTTTTCAAAGGTGTGCGCTGTTTAGTTTGAGGGCCTCTAGGTCTCATTTCTTGCTATTAACCTTATTCAGTTAAGTTTCTCGGCTACACGCATCACTGCACTCCTCGCACGGGCATTGTTCGCTACTTCTTTCTCGGCGGCCTTAATCGGTTTTCCAATCTTTTTCAGCGTTGGATTAAGAAACGCCGCAGTAATCGGCAAATCACGAGGAAAATTATCACCCTTGGCTTTCTCAGCAATAAACTTTTTTACTATTCGGTCTTCCAGTGAATGAAAACTAATTACAACCAACCGCCCCCCCGCTCTCAACAATCCAAGTGCGTCACGTAGCCCTTTCTCAATCTGTTCGAGCTCACCATTAATGTGGATGCGTATAGCTTGAAATGCTCTTGTTGCTGGATGTTTGTCTTTTTCCCAAGACGGATTAGCCTGTTTAATGACCTCTGCAAGCTGTCCAGTTGTATCGATCCTTACTGCAGCGCGCGCTTCAACTATGCGCTTGGCAATTCGCCGCGAGAATCTTTCTTCACCGTACTCAAAAATGACGTTCGCTATTTCTTTTTCACTAGCACTGTTAACCCATTCTTCTGCGCTTAGTTTATCCATCGGGTTCATTCTCATATCAAGAGGCCCGCTATGCATAAAACTAAAACCTCTTAATGGGTTATCTAGTTGAGGCGAAGAAACGCCTAGATCAAACAAAATGCCATCAGTCTTTCCAGCCAGGTTCTTAGTAGCTTCCAGTTCACTCAGTTGACTAAACGTCGCATGTGCCACTTGAACTCTCGAATCTTGCTTTTGCAATTCACCTGCAGCTGATATCGCGTCTGGATCCCGATCTATTGCAATAAGTTCACCGCTTGAATTTAGTGATCTTAAGATCGCCTTGCTGTGCCCCCCTCGACCAAATGTTGCATCGATATATTTTCCTTCAGCCTTAACGGCTAATGCCTTCAATGCTTCGACTTGGAGAACCGTTTCATGTTGTGAGGTAGAAGACATTCAATGTTCCTTAAAGAGCTAAGGTTCTTAATTTTTCAGGTAGCTCTCCTTCCGTCGTAGACTCAGTGAGCCAAGTATCTCTTTGCTCATTCCAGCTATCTTGGCTCCAAATCTCCAGCTTCTTACCCTGACCGATTAAACAGACATGCTTCTCAAGCTCAGCGTGATGCCTTAACTCCTGAGGTAACAAAATCCTTCCACTGCTGTCCAATTCAAGGTCATTAGCATGACCGATAAGCAAACGTTTCACTCGCTGCTCTGCGGGATTGAAACTGGAAAGAGATTCTATTTTGCGTTCGATTTGCTCCCATTCAGCAAGGGGGTAGAGAAGAAGACATCGATGATTGGTATCAATAGTCACCACAAGATGACCAGAGCAGAGATTTATCAATTGCTCACGATAGCGCGCAGGCATTGCCATGCGCCCTTTCGCATCCAAATTAATGGTATTGATCCCGCGAAACACTCTTTGCCCCCATCTAAATTAGGAAATATCTTAAGAGGGGAAATCCACTCTAACCCACAATAAGACAAAATATTCCACTTTTTACCACAAAGAGACACTATAGGTACACTCACCCCTCTGTGCAAGTACTATTTAGATGCTTTATTTCAAGAAAAACCGGGAACTTGCCGCTAAATGTAG
>TARA_B110000438_G_scaffold61458_1_pt1 | contig 40640 bp, 36 predicted proteins | sample TARA_B110000438 | Tara Oceans TARA_B110000438 (sample SAMEA4398413) | marine metagenome | biome: Polar Biome; feature: [MES] marine water layer (ENVO:01000295) within the mesopelagic zone...; material: water (ENVO:00002006), including particulate matter (ENVO:01000060) such as...... | reverse complement strand
ATTTGCACCCTGTTTAAAAAGACTGAATTATGTCAAAAGTTTGTGAAATATCCGGTAAAAAAGTTTTAGTAGGAAACAATGTTTCCAAAGCAATGAATAAAACTAAGAGAAGATTTGAGCCAAATCTTATTAAAAAAAGGTTTTTCATTCCTGAAGAAGGTAAATGGATTACTCTAAAGGTTTCTACATCAGTTCTAAAAACTATAAATAAAAAAGGTATTTCAGCAGTTTTGAAAGAATCTAAAATCAATAGAGTTTAATTATGGCAAAGAAGGGAAATAGAGTGCAGGTTATCTTAGAATGTACAGAACATAAAAATTCCGGCCTAGCTGGTACTTCTCGTTACATTACTACAAAAAACAAAAAAAATACTCCTGATAGATTAGAGATAAAGAAGTTTAATCCTATCATGAAGAAAAATACAATTCATAAGGAAATTAAATAATTTTAGGTCATGGCAAAAAAATCTGTAGCATCGTTACAAACTGGTTCAAAAAGATTATCAAAGGCTATAAAAATGGTCAAAAGTCCCAAAACCGGTGCATATATTTATGTAGAATCAATAATGCCACCTGAAAAGGTTAATGATTGGTTGTCTAAAAAATAAAATTTTAATTTTTTGCTAAATAATTTAAAGTCACTTTTTAGTGGCTTTTTTTGTTTTCATATATTTGAAATAACATTTATGGTATGAGTTTTTTTAAAAAGCTTTTTGGTTTAGGAAATAAGAAAAAAGAAGTTTCTCCTTCAGCAGTGGAAATTCTTAAAGAAAAAAAACCTCTATCTGATATAGAAAAGAGTATTTTTTCTAAAGAAACTATTGTTGAGAAGGAGCCAATTATTAAAGAAGAACTGGTAGTTAAAAAAAGGGCGGCAGTCAAAAAAAAAGTAATTAAGGATAAAAGTCAAGTTCTTAAAGAAAAACCAGTTTCCAAAGTTAAGCCACTCGTTTCGAATAAGCCGGTTGTTGAAGAAAAATCTATTAATGAACTAAAACCGATTATTAAAGATGAAACAATTAATAAAGAGAAAAAGCAAATCAATACAAAAAAACCAATAGTAAAAACCAAAAAATCAATTTTCTCTAAACTTTTTACAAAACAAAAAAAGGAATCTTTAAATAAGGGCTTACAAAAAACAAGCTCATCATTTTTTACTAAAATTTCTAAGGTAATAATTGGAAAAAGCAAAGTAGATGATGATATTTTAGACGAATTAGAAGAAGTGCTAATTTCCTCTGATGTTGGAGTAAAAACTACCCTGAAAATTATAGATAAAATTGAATCTAGAGTTGCAAAGGATAAATATATTAGTTCAAATGAATTAGACTCAATTTTAAAGGAAGAAATCATTGATATTATTGACTCTTCGGATGACGAAAATCAATTTAATATTTCTAAAAATAGGCCACACGTTATTTTAGTTGTTGGTGTAAATGGTGTAGGGAAAACTACCTCTATTGGAAAAATGGCAAATCATTACAAGTCTTTGGGATTGAAAGTTGTATTAGGGGCTGCTGATACATTTAGAGCTGCTGCAATTGAACAGTTAGAAATATGGGCCGATAGAGTCGGAGTAGACCTAATTAAACAAGAGATGGGAAGCGACCCAGCATCGGTTGCTTTTGATACTTTAGAATCTGCTATTAATAAAAAAGCAGATGTTGTTTTAATTGATACTGCGGGAAGACTTCACAATAAAACTAACTTAATGAACGAATTAAGTAAGATTAAAAGAGTTCTTCAGAAGAAAAATATTGATGCTCCACAGGAGGTGTTATTAGTAATTGACGGTTCAACAGGCCAAAATGCATTTGAACAGGCTAAGCAGTTTACAAATGTTACTGAAATTACCGCCTTAGCAGTTACTAAGTTAGATGGTACCGCAAAAGGTGGTGTGGTTTTGGGTATCTCAGATCAATTTAATATTCCAATAAAGTTTATTGGAGTTGGTGAGGGTTTAGATGATTTACAACTCTTTAATAAAAAAGAGTTTGTTGACTCGTTTTTTAATAAATCATAATTTAAAATTAACTATTTGAAAATTATTAACTCAAATATTACTAAACATCTTCCTCAAATAACTCTTGATTATATTAATAACAAGGACTACGTTGTTGAGTTGTTTGAAAGAGAGAATTTATTAGAAAATTATTTTGATCAAATTTTAGATAAAAAAAACAACTACAATAATAATTTTAGAAAACCTTTGGCTGATGTATTAAGCTTGAATTATGAAAAAGTATCGAAAAATTCTCTTCAGATTCAATCCATTAGAAATTTAAATAATAATAATACATATACTGTTACAACAGGTCATCAGCTTAATTTATTTACTGGACCACTTTATTTTTTTTATAAAATAATTGATGCAATAAATATTTGTAAGAGATTAAAGTCTAAATACCCTGAAAATGAGTTTATTCCTGTCTACTGGATGGCGTCAGAGGATCATGATTATAAAGAAATTAATTTTTTTAAAACAAATGATTTTTTATTTAAATGGGATATTTCTACAAAAGGAACAGTTGGTAAATTAAAAACAAACTCTCTAAATAAAATTTATAACGAAATCATTGACTTTTTTGGAAAAGACAATTCAAATGCAAAAAAAATAATTGAGTTATTTAAAGATTCTTATATAAATAATAAAAATTTATCAAGTTCAACTTTTAATTTGGTTCATAGTTTGTTTGGAAAATACGGTCTTTTAATTTTGAACCCAGATGATGTGCAACTTAAAAAAATTATTTGCAATGATATTTTAGATGAAATTAAAAATCAGGATTGCTATAAATCGGTGAACCAAACAAATGAAAGATTAATTAGTTTTAATATTAAGCCTCAAGTTAATCCAAGAAAAATAAATTTATTTTATATAAAAAATAACGTTCGTTCAAGAATAGAAAAAGAGAATTCATTATATAAAGTATTAGACACAAATATTTCATTTACAGAAGAAGAAATTTTTAAGGAAATTAATAGTCATCCAGAAAGATTTTCTCCAAATGTTTTGTTTAGGACCCTCTATCAAGAAAAGATTCTTCCAAATTTAGCATATGTTGGAGGTGGAAGTGAAATTGCTTACTGGCTTCAGCTAAAGGATTTTTTTAATATAAAGGATTTGACATTTCCGATCCTTGTAGTAAGAAATTCTGCTCTATTAGTTTCTAAGAAGAATATTGAAAAATGTAAGAAATTAGATATTAAAGTAGCAGACTTATTTCAAAAAAATCACGAATTGACTAAGACTTATTTAAACAAAATTAGCAAATTAAAGATAGATTTAACTGAACTAAAAAAAACAGTAAATGATAATTTTTTAAATTTATATAAATTAAGTTTAGAAACAGATAAATCTTTTCTTGGAGCTCTTAAAGCACAAGAAACTAAGCAAATAAATGGAATAGAGAAACTAGAAAAAAAATTATTAAAAGCACAGAAAAAAAAACACAAAGAAAAACTAGAAAGATTGATTTTAATTAAAGAGGAGTTGTTTCCTAACGGTTCATTACAAGAAAGACAAGTTAATTTTTCTGAATTTTACAGAAATTACGGAAATGAATTTATTGATATTTTGTTTGATAATTTAAATCCATTTGATAATAATTTTTCAGTTATTTCTTTATAAAAAAATAGTCAATGTAACTTGTTTTAGTATTAATTTTGAATATGGAAGATAAAGTATTAGTTATAGATTTTGGTTCTCAATACACTCAGTTAATTGCAAGAAGAATAAGAGAATTATTCATTTACTGTGAAATACACCCTTACAATAATGATAATATAGATTTTGATTCTTATTCGGCTATAATACTTTCGGGTTCACCATTTTCAGTAAGATCAGAAAACGCATTACATTTTGATCTGTCAAAAATAAAAGGAGATAAGCCTTTATTAGGAGTGTGTTATGGAGCTCAGTATATAGCTCACTTTGGTGGAGGAAAGGTAGTTTCATCAAATAAAAGAGAATATGGAAGAGCTAATTTAAGCTACATTGATCAAAATGATCCTCTTTTTAAAAATATTCCGCTAAATAGTCAGGTATGGATGAGTCACAGTGATACAATACAAGATTTACCTGTAAACGCTAAATGTATCGCAAGTACTAATGATGTCAAAAATGCTGCTTACTCCATTGAAAAAGAAATGGTTTATGCCATTCAGTTCCATCCGGAAGTTTATCATACAAAGGATGGAAAAGAAATATTAAAAAACTTTTTAATTAATATTTCTAATGTCAAACCAGATTGGACTCCAGATTCTTTTTCTAATAAAACAATTTTAGAAATTAAAGAAAAGGTAGGAAATGAAAAGGTTATTTTAGGATTATCTGGTGGTGTTGATTCAACAGTAGCAGCTATTCTTCTTCACAAAGCTATTGCTGAAAACTTACATTGTATTTTTGTAAATAATGGCTTGTTAAGAAAAAATGAATTTATTGATGTTTTGAATCAATACGAAGGTATGGGGTTAAATGTCAAAGGAGTAGATGCTTCTTCTTATTTTATTACTCTATTGAAGGGAATTAAAGGTCCTGAACATAAAAGAAAAATTATTGGAAAAGCTTTTATTGATGTTTTTGATAAAGAATCAAAACTAATTGATGGAGCAAAATGGCTTGCTCAAGGAACTATTTATCCAGATGTTATAGAGTCTATTTCTGTAAAAGGTCCGTCTGCAACGATAAAATCACATCATAACGTTGGAGGTTTGCCGGACTTTATGAAACTGTCTGTAATCGAGCCGTTGAAAATGTTATTTAAAGATGAAGTTAGAAGAGTAGGGGCAGCTTTAAATATTGATAGTAATCTTTTAAAAAGACATCCTTTTCCGGGTCCAGGTTTAGCCATTAGAATTTTAGGCGATATTACTCAAGAGAAAGTTAAAATATTACAAGAGGTTGATTATATTTTTATTAATGGACTCAAGGAATATGGCCTTTATGATAAGGTTTGGCAAGCTGGAGCTATCCTTCTATCTGTCAAAAGTGTTGGAGTGATGGGCGATGAAAGGACTTATGAAGAATGTGTTGCTTTGAGAGCAGTTGAATCAACGGATGGAATGACTGCAGATTGGGTTAATCTTCCTTATGAATTTTTACAGGAAATATCCAATAAAATTATTAATAACGTTAAGGGGGTTAATAGGGTAGTTTATGATATAAGCTCCAAACCACCTGCTACAATTGAATGGGAATAACAAAAAAAATAAAAATATTATTTTTCTTATTGCCTGTGTTGATATATGCACAGGAAAATAATCTAGAAACGACTAGCTCTTTTGTTGTGGACACTATAATTCATAAGGTTCAAAGAAAACAAAATCTTTATTTAATCTCCAAGATATATAAAGTCACAGTTGAGGATATTAAAAAGTATAATCCTCAAGTAAAAGGATCTAGATTGTCTAGAAAAATGTTGTTATATATTCCTGTTATAAGAAAAGTAGAGTCAAAAATTGTTGAATTACCAAAAAAACAAGATTCTAAAAATTTATTAATAAAAAATTTAGATTTTTTAACTGTCAATTTAATTGATAGTGTATTAAAAAAAAGATCTATTAAAATTGCTTTACTGGCCCCGTTTAAGCTTGATCAAATACAATTAGATTCTATTGAAAATTCTAAAGTATTTTTAAAAAATTTAAATCTAACAACCATTTCTTTAGATTTTTATAGTGGAGCAATTACAGCCCTTAATGAAGTAAAAAAAAATGGAATTGATTTTGAGCTTGAAGTTATTGATACTAAAAATGATTCTAATGCTATTAAGGATTTATTAAAACAAATAAAAGTGGAAGACTTTGATTTTATTATTGGTCCATTAATACCTAGAAATATAAATCAAGTTTCAAATAACAGTATAAAATCAAAAACTCCTATTGTATCTCCTTTGAGTTCTAAAGAGATTGATATTATTGAAAATGTAGTTCAGTCTATGCCTTCAAAATCAAATCAACGAGACAGGATGTTTTCTCATGTAGATTCGTTAATTATAGATAATCCAAATCCCTGTGTCATGATTATTTTTGACAATAATAATATTAGTACTAAAGACAAGCTAGTTAAAAGATTTCCCTATGCTGAACTAATAAATACAGATAACAATAATGGATATGTAGATCCTGAAATTACCGACTCTTTACTAGTTTCAACTAAGAAAAATTTTGTTTTTTTAGAATCTGAAAATTTAAATATTATTACAAGTGTGTCTTCTTTATTGAATTCACAAATTTCAGATGAAAGAAAGATTTCAATGATGACTACATTTAGATCTGACGTTTATGAAAACGAAAATATTTCTTTTGAGCATTTAGGTAATTTAAATTTTACTTATCCAAGTTACTATATGCCTGTTTATGATAATGAAAAAATTAATATTTTTAATGGAATATATTTAAAAGAATTTGGGAAACGTCCTAATAAAATAGCTATAAGGGGATATGATATTACTCTTGACTTAGTTTTAAGGGTTGCAACTAAAAAAAAGTTTATCAAATCTGTTGAAATAGGCGAAACTAAATATTTGCAAAATAAATTTAATTATTTTCCTGTTGACAAGGGATTCATTAATAAGTCTATATATTTGATTAAACATGAAAAATTAAATATAGTAGAACTAAATAATAACAATGACTAGTAAAGTTTTTTACCAAGGTAACTTGAGAACTAGATGTGTTCATATAAAATCTGGAAATGAAATAATAACAGATGCTCCTGTTGATAATTTTGGTAAAGGCGAAGCATTTTCGCCCACAGATACCGTTGCATCTGCACTTGCTTCTTGTATGTTAACAGTGATGGCTATAAAAGCTAATCAATTGAAGATAGATTTTAAAAATTGTAATGCTGAAGTTGAAAAAATTATGTCTTCAAATCCAAGAAGAATTTCTGAAATAAGAGTTAACATAAATTTACCACTTAAGATTTCATCAGAAGACAAAGCTATAATTATAAAAGCTGGTGATAATTGTCCAATTCATAACTCTTTGGATCCAAAACTCAAAAGAGTCATAAAATATAATTGGTTATAGAATATGTAATTCTAATTAAATAGATTCTCTTTCTTATTTCTTTTTGTATTTTTGACACCTTAAAGAATAGTAGATTTATATTTAATGTCCAAATCAAAATTTATTTTTGTTACCGGTGGGGTAAGTTCTTCTTTAGGAAAAGGCATAATATCAGCCTCTTTAGCTAAGTTACTTCAATCAAGAGGTTTTACTGTTACAATTCAGAAATTCGATCCCTATATTAATGTTGATCCTGGCACTTTAAACCCATATGAACATGGAGAATGTTATGTAACAGATGATGGTGCAGAAACGGACCTTGATCTAGGTCATTATGAGAGATTTTTAAATGTAAATACTTCTCAAGCAAATAATGTAACAACAGGAAGCGTATATCAAACGGTTATTCAAAAAGAAAGAAAAGGAGAGTTTTTGGGTAAAACTGTCCAAGTAATTCCTCATATAACTAATGAAATAAAAAGAAGGATAAGATTGTTAGAAGAAAATGGATCTTTTGATGTTATTATCACTGAAATAGGAGGAACTGTTGGAGATATAGAGTCTTTACCTTATATAGAATCAGTAAGACAATTAAGATGGGAGTTAGGAAAAAGTAATTCTTTGGTTATTCATTTGACTTTAGTTCCTTATTTATCAGCAGCCAAAGAATTAAAAACTAAACCAACTCAGCATTCAGTCAAAACTTTAATGGAAAGTGGAATAACAGCTGATATTTTAGTTTGTAGAACTGAACACGAAATCTCAGATGATATTAAAAATAAGTTGGCATTGTTTTGTAATGTTGAAGTTGATTCCGTCATTCAATCCATTGATGCTTCTACTATTTATGAAGTCCCGTTATTAATGAAAAATGAAAAATTAGATCAAGTGGTTTTGAGAAAGCTTAACTTAAAAAGTTCTAATGATTCAAATTTAGAAAGATGGTCTGATTTTGTTGATAGATTAAAGTTTCCAAAGAATATCGTTAAAATTGGATTAATCGGAAAGTATGTTGAGCTTCAAGATTCTTATAAGTCTATCTTAGAATCATTGATTCATGCTGGCTCAGAAAACGAAACTAAAGTGGAAGTTGTATCAATTCACTCAGAATATATAGACGAAGAACAAATTATAAATGAAATTTCTAAGTTAGATGGTATTTTGGTAGCTCCTGGATTTGGTTCCAGAGGAGTTGAAGGAAAAATTGATGCGATAAAATGTGCGAGAGAAGAGAATATTCCTTTCTTTGGAATATGTTTAGGTATGCAAATGGCAGTAATTGAATTTGCCAGAAATGTTATTGGTTTGAAAGAAGCTAATTCCACAGAAATGATTGAAACTACATCAGAACCCGTTATTGCTTTGATGGAAAATCAAAAAAATATTGTTAATAAAGGAGGAACAATGCGTTTAGGTTCTTGGGAATGTAAAATTGAAAAAAATTCTAAGATCCACGATATTTATAACTCAGAAACTATTTTTGAGAGGCATAGACATCGTTGGGAGTTAAATGATGATTATACAGATGACTTTAAGAAAAAAGGTTTGAAATTAAGCGGAATTAATCCCGAAACTGGATTAGTTGAAATTATAGAACTTCCTTCAAATGATTGGTTTATTGGCGTTCAATTTCATCCAGAATATAAAAGTACCGTAGAATCTCCACATCCTTTGTTTGTTTCTTTTGTTAAGGCATGTTTGAAATATAAAAACTCTAAAAATTAATGGAAGAAAATAAAATTGATCCTTTTCAAATAATAGGTTTTGTTATACTTATGGCAGGATTATTTTGGTGGATAAATACTTTGCCTGAACTGGAAACGACCATTTCAGAAAATCAAAAAAATAAAGAAATAGTTATTGATCAATCAGATGAATTTAAACCAGATATAAATAAAGATTTTTCAAATTCATTAAACCTGATTGAAGAAGAAAACGATTCTTTTTTGAACATAAATTCTGACTCTGTTTCGCAGAATGAAATAATTATAGAGAATGAGGACCTTATTCTTAAATTCAATTCTAAAGGAGGTTTATTAGTTGAGGCTCAATTAAAAAATTTCACAGACTATAAAGGAGATCCATTGTATATGGTTAAAGATGGAAATCAAAATATTAGCTTGAATTTTTCTACTTTAAATGGAAAGTCAGTAAACACATCTAATTATAATTTTAATCCAATTATTAATAAGGGTTCTGATGCTACCACTTTAACTATGGTTCTGTCTGTTTCAGAAAATCAATTTATAAATTTTGAGTACATAATTCCTAAACAAGGGTTTATGATGGATTTTTCAATAAATTCAACTGGTTTTAGAAGCGTTATTGATGATAAAAAGTCTATTACGTTGAATTGGGATTTAAAGGCGTTTAGACAGGCTAAAAGTGTTGAGTATGAGAGCAGATACAGTCAATTGTATTACCAATACGATGGAGACGATACAGATTATCTGAGTTCTTACAGTGATAGTGAGGAAAATGAAGATGCTGTTTCTTGGATTTCGTACGGACAACATTTCTTTAATAGTATTCTAGTTTTAGAAAACCCTGTAAATCAGGTTTCGTTTGAATCAAAAAACCTTTTTGAAGAGGAGGGAAAAGACGTTTTATTTACTAAAAATTATATTTCTAATATTCCTTTAACATTAAAAAGTTCCGAAATAAATTCTAAAATGAATTTGTATATAGGTCCCAATGATTACGATATTTTAAAAAATCAACAAAATAATATATCAGATTCTATTTATTTTGGATGGGGAATTTTTGGATGGATTAATAGGTTCATATATTTTCCTTTATTTGGATTTCTAGGTAAATATTTTTCAGCTGGTATAGCTGTTATTTTAATGACTGTAATAACTAGATTAGTAATGTCTCCAGTCACATATAAAACTTACGTTTCTCAAGCAAGAATGAAAGTAATTAAGCCCGAAATAACAGAGCTTAATGAAAAATATAAAAATGATGCTATAAAAAAACAACAAGAGACAATGAAGTTATATAATAAGGCAGGTGCTAACCCTCTTTTGGGTTGTGTTCCAGCTTTATTTCAGTTACCTGTTTTTTATGCTTTGTTCTGTTTTTTTCCAATTGCCTTTCCACTAAGAGGAAAAACCTTTCTTTGGGCTGATGATCTTTCGTCTTATGATGTTATAGCTGAACTGCCTTTTACCATTCCTTTTTATGGGGATCATGTTAGTTTATTTCCAATTTTAGCTTCAATTGCAATCTTTTTCTATACAATGATGTCCTCTGGAGCTCAAATGCAACCAACTCAACCAGGAATGCCCAATATGAAATATATAATGTATTTTATGCCTGTCATGATGTTGTTCTTTTTTAATAATTATGCCAGTGCATTTAGTTTGTATTATTTCATCTCTAATATTCTTACAATTTTGATAATGTTAATGACTAAACATTTTATAATTGATGAGGATAAAATACGTCTTCAAATTCAAGAAAATAAAAAGAAACCAACAACTCAAAATAGGTTTCAAAGAAAAATGAAAGAAATGATGGATAAGGCTGAAGAACAAAGAAAATTACAAAATAGAAAATAGTTTTTATTACATTTAATTTATGGCTATTAACAAAACTCGAGTAGTGATTGCGCTTTCAGGTGGGGTAGATTCAAGTGTAGCTGCATACCTTTTAAAGAAAAAGGGATATGATGTTATTGGAATTTTCATGAAAAATTGGCATGATGAATCTGTTACTGTTTCTAAAGAATGTCCTTGGCTCGAAGACAGTTATGATGCCATGATTGTTTCTGAAAAGCTTGCTATTCCTTTTCAAACAATTGACTTGAGTGATGAATATCAAACAAGAATTGTTGATTATATGTTTGATGAATATGAAAAGGGAAATACACCAAATCCGGACGTACTATGTAATAGAGAAATTAAATTCGATATTTTTTTAAAAGTTGCCTTGGGTTTAGGTGCAGATTTTATTGCAACTGGTCATTACTGCAGAGTTGAAAAAATAAAAGATAATGATAAAAACATCTTTAGGCTTTTAGAGGGTTTAGATCAAAACAAAGATCAGTCTTATTTTCTATGTCAGCTATCTCAGAACCAGTTGAGTAAAACATTATTTCCAATTGGAGAATTAACTAAAAAAGAAGTTCGTTTAATTGCAAAAGAGCAGGGTTTGATAACTGCAGAAAAAAAAGATTCTCAAGGATTGTGTTTTATTGGAAAAGTAAAGTTGCCAGACTTTCTTCAACAAAAATTAAAGAAAAAGAATGGAAAAATAGTTAAAGTCTCCTCAAAAAATAAAATGTATGTAAACGTTGATACATCTAATCATTCTAAAGATAATCTGCTCTCTATTTCTAGTTCATATAATTATAATTTAAATGACGGAGAATATATTGGAAATCACACTGGAGCCCATTTTTTTACAGTTGGACAAAGAAAGGGATTGGCAGTAGGAGGAACCAAGGAGCCTTTATTTGTCTTGAAAACAGATATTGTGGAAAATATAATTTATGTAGGCGAAGGTAAAAGTCATCCAGGTTTATTTAGAAAAGCTCTTTTTATCAAATTAGAGGATTTGCATCTGCTTCGAAAAGATAAGTTTCTGAAGAAGGAAAATATTTTTAAGATTAAGGCTAGAATAAGATATAGACAACCCTTACAGGACGCTTCTTTATTGATTATAAGGGATGGAGCTTTCTTGATTTTTGATAAAAAACAGTCTGCTATAACAAAGGGACAGTTTGCTGTTTGGTATAAAAATCAAGAACTTCTTGGTTCAGGAATAATAAATTAATTTAATATCAAATCAAAATCAACTTCTATTTGATTTCTAGTTAGGTCATCTATAGTCTCTCTTTTACGTATTTCAATAAGTTTATTATTAATAAATAATATTTCAGGTGGTTTGTATCTAGAGTTGTAGTTACTAGACATGGAGAAGCAGTAAGCACCAGCATTTTTAAAAGACAATATATCTCCTTCAGAAATTTTGGAAATACGTCTATTTGTTGCAAAAGTATCAGTTTCACAAATATATCCTACGACTGAGTAAAATCGTTCTGAATCATTTGGGTTGGATATATTTTCAATATGATGACTTGATCCGTACATCATTGGTCTTACAAAATGATTAAACCCAGAATCAACTTGAGCAAAAACAGTTGAGGTGGTTTGTTTTATAGAATTTACAGAGCAAAGGAAGTTTCCTGCTTCACTCACTAAAAATTTTCCAGGTTCAAAAGCAAGAATTAAGTCTTTACCATATTCATCACAAAAATCATTAAATCTTTTTGAAAGCTTTACGCCTAATTCTTCAATATTAGTTTCGTTGTCACCAGGCGAATATGGAACTTTAAAACCGCTTCCGAAATCAATGAATTCTAATTCTTTAAATTTAGATGCAGTTTCGAATAATATTTCAGCAGCATGAATAAACACCTCTATATCTAAGATGTCACTTCCTGTATGCATGTGAATTCCGTTTACCTTAATATTAGTATTTTTAACAATTCTAAGTAAAAGTGGTATTTGATGAATGCTAATTCCAAATTTTGAATCGATATGACCTACAGAAATTTTGTTGTTCCCACCAGCCATAACATGAGGATTAATTCTAATACATACAGGAATTTCTGGATATTGACTTCCAAACTGCTCTAACATATTTAAATTATCAATATTTATATTGACTCCCATTTTTGAAACATTTTTAATTTCATCTATTGAAACTCCGTTTGGAGTATAAATAATTTTTTCAGGCGAAAAACCTGCTTTAATCCCAATTAATACTTCTTGAATGGATACAGTGTCAATCCCTGCACCCAAATTATTTATATATTTTAGTATTGATAAATTAGATAGGGCTTTAACCGCATAATTTATTTTTAAATTTTTAATTGTTTTAAAGGATTTTACAAGTCTGTTATATTGACTTTCTATTTTTGATAAATCGTAAACATATAAAGGAGTTCCAAATTTATTAGCAGCTTTAATAAGATCTTTATTTTTCATTACAGCGAACATAATTAAAGTAAGATTTATTATATAATAAAAGATGTTTTAGCATATAAACACAACATTTTGTTACATTTATAACATTATAAAAAATTATAACTTAACTCTGTTTTTGTTATTTCTTTATTATTTTAGCTATCAAATTTTTATTATGAATTTACACGAATATCAGGGAAAAAAGATTTTAGCAGAACATGGTGTTAATATTCAAAGGGGTTATGTTTTATCTGACAAAAAAAATACTTTAAAAATAGCTGATCAATTAGTTAAAGAAACTGGGACGGGTTGGTTCGTAGTTAAAGCTCAAATTCATGCTGGTGGAAGAGGAAAAGGTGGGGGAGTTAAGCTTGCTAAAAATTTAAACGAATTAGAAAATGTAGTTTCAGATATTTTAGGTATGTATTTGGTCACACCCCAAACTTCCAAAGAAGGTAAATTGGTAAATCAAGTTTTAATAACTGAAGATGTTTATTACCCTGGTGATTCTGAACCAGAGGAGTTTTATGTTTCTATTCTTTTAAATAGAAAAACAGGTAAAAATATGATAATGTATTCTACTGAGGGTGGAATGGATATAGAATCAGTAGCGGAAAAAACGCCTGAACTAATTTTTTATGAAGATATAGATCCATTGATAGGGATTGTTCCTTTTCAGGCTAGAAAAATTTCCTTTAATTTAGGGTTGTCAGGAAAAGCCTTTAAAGAAATGGTAAAATTTATAACATTACTTTATAAGTCATACGTTTCTTCTGACTCCTCTTTGTTCGAGATTAATCCTGTTTTAAAAACTTCTGATGATAAAATAATGGCAGTCGATGCTAAAGTTACATTAGATGACAACTCATTATTTAGACATAAAGAGTATGAATCTTGGAGAGATTTAAAAGAGGAAAATCCTATAGAGATAGAGGCTAGAAATATTGGTCTTAATTATGTTGATTTAGACGGTAATGTAGGTTGTATGGTTAATGGTGCTGGTTTAGCTATGGCTACAATGGATTTAATTAAACAATCTGGAGGTGAACCAGCTAATTTTTTAGACGTTGGCGGTACTGCTGATGCTAAAAGAGTTGAAGCAGCTTTTCGATTAATTATGAAGGATGAAAAAGTTGAGGCAATTTTAGTGAATATTTTTGGCGGAATAGTAAGATGTGACAGAGTGGCCCAAGGGATTGTAGATGCTTGTAATAATATGGGAGACTCAATTAATATTCCAATCATAGTTAGACTTCAGGGAACTAATGCAGAAATTGCTAAAACAATTATAGATAATTGTGATTTTAAAGTTTATAGTGCGGTAGAATTTCAAGAAGCTGCAGATAAAATCCAAGAGTTACTCAAATAATAGACATTTTGTCATAAATACTTTTCTAAATTAAGACATTTTGTCATTAATATTGACTTGGTACTCATTTTGTATTATTCAAACTGTTAAAAATTTGTTTAATTTAAAATATACATTATGAACTTAATAAAAAAACAATCTTCTTATTTTCCATCTATTTTTGACGAATTCCTTAAAAATAATTGGGATATAAATATTCCTCAAAATTCTTATTCTCCTTTTTTAAATGCCAAAGAGAATGATAAAGAATTTGTGTTAGAACTAATTGTTCCTGGAAAAAATAATGAAGATTTTAAAATCGAAATAGATAATAGATTGTTATCTGTTTCTAGTAGTATTGAAGAAGAAAAATCTGAATATAATTTTACAATTAGAGAGTTCGAATCTTCTTCTTTTGAAAAATCATTTGAAATACCTTACTCAATAGAAATAGATAAAATAAATTCTATTTATAAAAATGGAATTTTATCTATTACTCTTCCAAAGAGAAAAGAATTTCAAAATTCAGCTAAAAAAACTATTAGTGTAAAGTAATTTAAATGGGAAGATTTTAATCTTCCCTTTTTTTAATCTTTTAATAGCTTTATTATATCTCTTATTCTAGCAGCTTCTAAAAAATCTAAAGATTTAGCTGCCTTTTCCATTTCAGATCTATATTTTCTAATTTGTTTTTCCTTCTCAATTTTTGATAGACCCTTAATATCTTCTTCAATATTATTTTGAATTTTAGTATTTGTTATATTTTCTTCTTTTGTAAAAACATCATTAATACTTTTATTAAGTGGAGTGGGTGTTATATTAAATTTTTTATTGTATTTATTTTGCTTTTTTCGTCTATAAGAAGTTTCATCTATAGTTTTTTTCATGCTTTTTGTAACTCTGTTGGCATACATTATTGCTCTTCCATTAATGTTTCTTGCTGCTCTTCCAATGGTTTGAGTAAGAGACCTGTGACTTCTTAAAAAACCCTCTTTATCGGCATCTAAAATAATAACTAATGATACCTCAGGTAAATCTAAACCTTCTCTTAGAAGATTTACTCCTACAAGAACATCAAACAGCCCTTTTCTTAAACCTTGCATTATTTCTACTCTTTCCAATGTATCAATATCACTATGAATATACCTACATCTAATTTCAATTCTACTTAAAAATTTAACCAATTCTTCGGCCATTCTTTTAGTTAATGTGGTAATTAAGATTCTTTCATTTTTTTCAACTATTTCTTGTACTTCGTTAATCAAATCGTCTATTTGATTATCGCTTGGCCTTATCTCAATTACGGGATCTAATAGTCCGGTTGGTCTTATTATCTGTTCTACAAAAACTCCCTCGGTTTTTTGTAATTCATAGTCTGATGGAGTGGCACTTACGTATATTACCTGATTTTGAATATATTCGAATTCTTCATATTGTAAAGGTCTATTATCCATAGCAGCTGGAAGTCTGAATCCATATTCTACTAAATTTTCTTTTCTGCTTCTATCTCCTCCATACATTGCGTGAACCTGAGATAGTGTAACATGACTTTCATCAACAATCATTAGATAATCGTCCGGAAAATAGTCTAACAAACAAAATGGTCTTGTTCCTGGCTCTCTTCCATCTATATATCTGGAATAATTTTCTATTCCAGAACAATAGCCTAATTCAGCTATCATTTCTAAATCAAAATTGGTCCTTTCTTCTAATCTTTTTGCCTCTAAGTGCTTACCAATTTCTTTAAAATAAGTTATTTGACTTAGAAGGTCTTCTCTAATTTTGTTCATAGCATTTTGAAGGACATCTGGAGATGTTGCAAACATATTTGCTGGATAAATAAATAACTTTTCTAAACTTTCAATAGTTTTATTAGTAATTGGATCAAATATTTCTATTTCATCAATTTCGTCACCAAAAAAATGAATTTTGAAAGCATGATCAGCATAACTTGGAAAGACATCTACAATGTCACCTGATACTCTAAAACAGCCACTACTAAAATCTACGTGCGACCTGGAATAAAGACTTTGTACAAGTTTATGTAAGAAACTAGTTCTGGAGATGATAAGGTTTTTTTCTATTTGAATAATATTTTTTTTAAACTCCACAGGATTTCCTATTCCGTATAAACAAGATACAGATGCAATTACAATTACATCTCTTCTCCCTGAAAGAAGCGACGAAGTAGTACTTAATCTAAGTTTTTCAATTTCTTCATTTATTGATAAATCTTTCTCTATATAGGTTCCTGAAACAGGCATGTATGCCTCAGGTTGATAATAGTCATAGTAAGAAACAAAATATTCAACAGCATTATTGGGAAAATATTGCTTAAATTCTGAATATAATTGCGCTGCTAAAGTTTTGTTATGTGCTAAAACCAAGGTAGGTTTATTTAGTTCGTTTATAACATTAGCTACTGTAAAAGTTTTTCCAGATCCAGTAACTCCTTTAAGTGTTTGAAATTTTAGATTATCATTAATTCCAGAAATAAGTTCACTAATTGCTTCTGGTTGATCTCCAGTAGGATTATATTCTGATTTTAAATCGAACAAAATAAAAATAAATTTTTTGCAAATTTACGACAATAACTCACCAAATAATAAATAAGTTAACTTTGGAAAAAATATTGTATGAATAAAAAACTAATGTCAAAAAAAAAACCTTCTTATAAAGTAAGTAAGGATTTAAATGATTATTTGATTTCATATAATAGAAAATTAATTATTCCAATATTTTACGAAGATTTAAAAAGATTTTCTGGCTCTGTATCGGTTTACAATAATAAAGATATTGATACACTGTGGGTTAGAGTATTTTATTCCGATTCAGAAAGAAAAGATATTGATGAAAATTTAAAAAAAGTATATAATTTATTGCATTCTGACGGAAATGAATTGAATATGAAATTTTTAAATGTAGATGCTATTGACTATTGTACTTTTGGAAATTCTAAGCCTTTTAGAGTAAAAATTAGAAATATATTAAATGATAATTTCACTTATTTTTATGTGAAAAAAGCAGATGCTTCCAGAATTTATGGTTTGGAGCTAGAGCATATTTTGTCCCCTTATAACTTAAATTTTTTGGTTTTCGAAGATACTTTAATTGAAGAACACATCACTGGTATCCCAGGTGATGAATTTTTTGATGAATTTTTGCCAAAATGTAATGATATGGAAAAATCACAAATTGCTAAAGAATTTGTGAAATTTAATGAAAGATGTATGATTCGCTTGTTAGGCGATATGAGATCATATAATTATGTAATTATTCCTACCCATGATTTTGATCAAGTCGTATATAAAATACGAGCAATTGATTTTGATCAGCAATGTTATGAGGGAAACTTACAAATTTATAGACCACAATTTTTTGAAGAAAATAAAAGAATTATAGATATTGTTAAAGATAAATTGCAAAAGAATTCTGTTGATCAATATAAAATTGAAGAAAGATCAATTATTGCAAAGCGAATATTGAGTTCTATTCAAAGATCAAAAAAAATTCTAAAATGCATGATGGCTGATAACATTTCTAAAAAAGAAAATATCAAGTTATTATCCCATCAAATATATTCTTTAACTCGAGATAAAAATTTTAAAAATTCTTCAAATATGGGAGAAATAATGAAAGCTTCATTTGACTATGTTTTAAAGAATTATGAAAATCATGAAATGTTAAGTACAGTAGATTAATAAAAATTATCGTAATCTAATTTTTCTTCATTAAAATCATCATTATTTTCATCTGCTATAAATGTTTTTTTAGGAGCCTTTTCAGGCACACTCCCTTTTGAAAATATAAATTTTGGATAAATAGTATTTTTTTTATGGTCTTTAATTTCAAATATATCTATGTAAAATGTCCAAAGCTTTAAAAAGTCGTATATGTAAATAAATTTTTTTTGACTTTCATTTACAATACTATTTAAGTGAGTTTCTTTCATCAGCATTTGACTATTATCCTCTAAAAAACTATCCAAAATAATTTCCTCGTTCTGTTTCCAGTTATCATCACTTAAATAAAATGAAGCCATTTCGTTTCCCTTAAAATCAAAACAATTTATTATAGCTTTATGAAGATCCTCAAAAGTATTATTTGCTAGTATCTCAATATCTCTTATAACGTCCTCCTTACTATCCAATATAATTCTAATTCGAAATATCATTGCCTTATTTTTTCAAAATGTAACATCCAATAAAATTGATAGCCAAATAGTATAGTAGCCAATAACAAATGAATTGGTTGACTTAAAAAAGGGAAATTAACATAGAACATTATTATACCAACTAGAATTTCAAGCAAAATTATAATACCAATTTTCTTAATTAAATTTGAATTATAGTTTCTTTTTTTAACAACATAATAAAGTCCGAGATTTAATAGAAAAATTAAAATAGAAAATGTTCTATGAAAATAAAAATAAAAATTAGGAGCATCTAACCATTTATCTTTATTATTTGGTCCTAAAATATCATATTGCAAATCGATAAATTCTCTCACTTGAGTTCCAATTATTATTTGAAATAAACTAATAATTAAAGCAAAAATAACTAGATTTTTTAGAAAAGAATCTTTAATTTTTTTGTTTTCTATTTCTTGTTTTGCAAGGAAAATAGAATAAATTATTAAACAAACAATTACTAGTGCCATAACCATGTGCACAGTAATTTTATAAGGAGCTAAATTAGAATCCACAACTAATTTCCCTAACCAAGCTTGAAAACCCATTCCAAAGATTATTAAAAATGAGTTAAGTGTTAATATTTTTTTTTCATTCCAGTATGAAAAAGAAAAAATTAACATAACTAAAGTGGCTATTCCTGCTATCACTCCAATCAATCTATTTAAAAACTCAATCCAAGTTTTAGTAGCATCAAAATCAGAGTAATCATGTTTTGTATAATTATCCCAATTAGATAAATTAATTTCATTATTGGAAACAAAATCTTTTTTACATACTATCAGCCTTTCTTCATACCTTAAAATGATACCCTTATTATATTTTTTGTTGGCAGACCATTCAATCTCTGAAATTTCTGTTGGTGGTATTAAATATCCAAAACATTTAGGCCAGTCTGGACAACCCATCCCGCTCCCTGTCATTCTAACTAATGAACCTGCTAAAATTACAAGTAGAACTAACACTAAACTTACCTTAGAAATAGAAATAAAATATTTTTTCATTTATTAATTTTTAATCCTATTTCAGTTCCTTTTTTAATCATTAAAGTCTTAGCTGAATTGTAATCATTAGTAATTTTTCCATCTAAAATAGATTCTTTTATAAATTCTTTTAATATCCCAATTTCCCTACCAGGTTTTAAATTAAAATAATGCATTATTTCTTCTCCTGAAATTGGTGGTTGAAAATTTCTTATGTGGTCTCGTTTTTCAACTTCTCTAATTTTTTTTCTTACTGTTTTGAAATTATTTAAATATTTTTTAAATCTATTTGAGTTTTTTGTAGTAATATCAGCCTCACATAATGTAAGTAAATCATCAACATCATCTTTAGCATCGTATATTAATCTTCTAACTGCAGAATCTGAGACATCATTATTGGATAAAACTATTGGTCTAGAACTCATATATATAATTTTCTGAACATATTTAAGTTTATTATTCAAGGGAAGATGTAGTCTTTTAAAAATCTTATAAACCATTTTAGACCCTTTTAGTTCGTGTCCATGAAATGTCCAACCAATTTTTTTAATAAACTTTTTAGTTGGAGCTTTTCCTATATCATGAAGAAGAGCCGCCCATCTTAACCAAATATTTTCTGTGGTTTGAGATATATTGTCTAAAACCTCTAAAGTGTGGTAAAAATTATCTTTATGTTTATGTCCTTCAACTTCTTCAATTCCTCTCAAATCTGTTAGTTCAGGTAATAGAATTTCTAAAATTCCTGTTTCATAAAGAATTTTAAATCCAGTTGATGGTTTTTTTGTCATCAATATTTTATTTAATTCCTCGGAAATTCTTTCACCAGAAATTATCTTAATTCTATTTTTTTCTAAAGAAATTGTTCTTAAGCATTCGGATTGAATTAAAAAGTCTAATTGACATGAAAACCTAATTCCTCTTAACATTCTTAGTGGATCATCTGAAAAAGTTTTAATAGGGTCTAGAGGAGTCTTTATTATTTTATTTTTTATATCCTCTAATCCGTTAAACTTATCTAAAATTTTTCCCCACTTATTTGAATTTAAACAAATTCCTATACTATTAATTGTGAAATCTCTCCTATTTAGATCATCATCCAAAGTACCTATTTCAACTCGAGGATTTCTACTTGAAAATTTATAACTTTCTTTTCTAGATCCAACAAATTCTAATTCCATATTTTTATAACTAAATGCAGCCGTTCGAAAGTTTTTATAAATATTAACTTTTGAATTTGAATTTAGTTTTTCACAAACTTTATTAGCGATTTCAATTCCATCTCCAACAACTAAAATATCTATATCCTTAGGTTTTTTTATTCCCATTAATAAATCTCTAACAAATCCACCAATCACATAACAATCCAAACCAGCTTGATCAGCACATTCAGAAATGACTTTAAATAAATTATTATTAATAGTTTCTTTTATAATATTCTCAATCATTTTAGGACCTTACAATTATTATTGAATTATCTTTTTTTATTTTAATTATTCTAGATGCTTTATTTAGCCTTTCATTTTTTCTTAATTCAACGATATAATCAACTTTTTCTATAATATTACCACATATCTCATTATAAAAAAATGGATATTTTTTGCCAGAAATATTAACTGAAGTTGAAATTATAGGTTTATTAAATTTATTTAATAATTTATTACAAAAAATATCATTTGGAACTCTAATTGCTATAGAATTAACAAATGTTTTTAAATTTTTTACATTATCATAAATTACTGTTGTTGGTTCTTTTTGAAGTTTTACGATGTTTTCTAGTGATTTACTTATGTTAGTATATTTCTCAACCATTTTATAATCATTCATTAAACAAATAAATGGTAAATTTTTATCTCTTTTTTTTATATTATAAATTTTATCAATTGAACTTTGATTAGTTGCATCACAACCTATAGCCCAAATGGTATCACTGGGATAAATTATTATTCCACCTTTTTTAAGATGTTTTACAGCTTTTTCAATTTCTAAAACCATTGATTTAGCTTAGTTTAGGCAGAAACATTGTAATCTCTTAAAGCATTGTTAAGAGAAGTTTTTTTATCTGTACTTTCCTTTCTTTTCCCAATAATTAAAGCACAAGGTACTTGAAAATCGCCTGCTGGAAAATTTTTAGTAACTGACCCTGGTATTACAACAGACCTTGGAGGAATAGCTCCTTTAAATTCTTTAGGGTCTCTCCCACTAACATCTATTATTTTAGTTGATGCTGTAAGTACTACATTAGCTCCTAAAACAGCTTCTTTCCCAACTTTAACCCCCTCAACAACTATGCATCTTGAACCTATAAAAGCGTTGTCTTCAATTATTACTGGAGAAGCCTGCAAAGGCTCTAAAACCCCACCGATTCCAACTCCACCGCTAATATGAACATTTTTACCGATTTGAGCACAACTTCCTACAGTAGCCCAGGTATCTATCATTGTTCCTTGATCTATGTATGATCCGATATTAACATAAGAAGGCATTAATATTACACCTTTACTAATATATGCTCCATGTCTAGCTATAGCATGAGGAACTACTCTAACTCCTTTTTTAGCATAATTTTTTTTTAAAGGAATTTTATCATGAAATTCTATAGGTCCAACTTCCATTGTTTCCATCTTTTGGATAGGAAAGTATAGAACTACAGCTTTTTTTATCCACTCATTTACAATCCAACCATGATTAGTTGGTTCAGCAACCCTTAAATTTCCATTGTCTAAATCTTCAATAACCGATCGAATGGCTTGCTTAGTCTCTTCATTTTCTAATAAAGATTTGTTTTTCCAAGCAGCTTCAATAATATTTCTCACTTATTTTTTTTTCAAATATACATCCTAATTAATAGTTTGAGATATTTTAGACTTAATTATTAATGAATTAACTTTGAAAAATGTCTAAAATTATTGCTATTGATTATGGATTAAAAAGAATTGGTATTGCCATTTCAGATGAATCCCAAATATTGGCATTTGGTCTCAATACTATTTCTAATTTGGAAATAATTTCTTTTTTAAGAGAAACTATTGAAAAAGAAAATGTGAATATTCTTGTTATTGGAAAGCCTTTACAAAAGAATAATTCTCCTTCTGAGATAGAAAGTTCAATAATTTTATTTATTAAGAAATTAAATATTAATTTTCCTCAAATTATTATTAAAAGATATGATGAAAGGTTTACTTCATTAATAGCGAAAAAAACAATAATTGAGAGTGGAATAAAAAAAATGAAAAGAAGAAATAAAGATTTAGTTGATAAAATCAGTGCAACTATTATTCTACAATCATACCTAGAAAATAAATAAAATGATATTACCAATTTTAGCATATGGAAATCCCATATTAAAAACTAAATGCAAAAGAATTAATAAGGATTTTAAAGATTTGAATGTCTTAATCAAAAATATGTGGGAAACCATGTACTCAGCCAGTGGTGTAGGATTAGCTGCTCCTCAGATTGGTAAATCAATTAGATTATTTATTGTAGATGCTTCACCATTTTCTGAGGATAGAGAATTAAGTTTAGAAGAACGAGAAAATTTAAAAAAATTCAAAAAAGTTTTTATTAACCCTGAAATTACTTGGTCCTCTAATAACTTAAATAGTTTCAATGAAGGTTGTCTTAGTCTCCCTGATATAAGGGAAGATATTAAGAGAGAAGATCAAATAGAAATTCATTATCACGATGAAAATTTTGAAAAAAAGATCTTAAAATTAGAAGGTCTATCAGCAAGAGTTGTACAGCACGAGTATGATCATGTTGAGGGAATATTGTTTACAGATAAACTAAGTTCTTTTAAAAAGAAACTTCTAAATCGAAAGTTAAAAAATATTTCTACAGGTAATATAAAATGTGATTACCCAATGTTTTTTTTAAAATAGAATATCATGTCAAAAGAAAAACAACTAGATTCTTTAAGTCGTTTGTTATCTATAATGGATGAACTAAGAGAAAAATGTCCGTGGGACAAAAAACAAACATTTGATTCTTTAAAACCTTTGACTATTGAAGAAACTTATGAATTAGTTGATGCTATTTCAGAAAATAATACCAATGAAATTAAAAATGAATTAGGAGATTTATTATTACATATAATTTTTTACTCAAAAATTGCTAGTGAATCAAATAAATTTGATATTTCAGACGTAGCAGATAGTATTTCAGAAAAATTGATCTTTAGACATCCCCACGTATATGAAGAAAAAATAAATTTAAGCGAAGAACAGGTAAGATTGAATTGGGAGAAATTAAAAATAAAAGAAGGAAAAAAAAGTATTTTAGAAGGTGTCCCAAAAACACTCCCATCAATTTTAAAATCCATGCGAATACAACAGAAAGCCTCAAATGTTGGATTTAATTGGAAAAACAATAAAGATGCTAAAGAGAAAGTTTTTGAGGAACTGATAGAACTTTCCAACGAAATTGATTCTGGTAATATAAAAAAAATAGAAGAGGAATTTGGAGATGTATTATTTTCACTTATAAATTTTGGTAGAATTCTAGGAATTAATGCGGATAGTTCTTTGGAGAAAAGTAATAAAAAATTTATTAATAGATTTAAGCATTTGGAAAGAAAAATAAAATCTAAAAATATAATCTTTGAAAATCTTTCAGAAAAAGAGTTATTAAAATATTGGGAATTAGTTAAAAAAGAAGTTTAATTTTTTAGTAATTTTTTTTGAGAAATAATATTTTGAATATTTAGTTTGTTTTTTTCAATATCCTTATAAACCTTATTCAACATTTTGTTTTCTTTTGATTTTTCATTAAAAAAAGAAAGATTATTTTCCAAAGTAGATACTTCTTTCTTTAATTTCTCTAATTCTTTATTTAAAATTAATATCTTTTTATCTTTTTCATTGCTACTCATTGTTTGAGTTTTTATCTCAAATAATTTTATTTTAGATTGTTCTACACTTAAACCATCAGACTTTAATTTTTTAAGAACATACTTTTCAAATTTAATCTCATTTTCTTTACTTTTCTGACCTAAACTCTCCCACTTTTTTAATAATTCTTCTAAATTAATATTGGAAGAATTTATTTCAATTTCTCTTATAAATTTATTTTGATTTTCTTGATTTTTTTTAATTTCCCGAATTTTAATAACCTTTTCTTCATCAATTTTATTGAAAAATTGATTACATATGGATTTAAATTGTTTCCAATTTTTTTCATTCACTTTATATGGAACCGGATTGATTTTTTTCCATTCTTTTTGAAGAATTATAATTTCTTTTTTATTCTGTTCTAAGTTTTCAGTATTCTTTAATATTTTAGCTTTTCCCAATAATATTTCTTGCTTCTCAATATTTTCTTTATAAATTCTTTTTAAATTTTTGTAAAAAATATTTTTTGAAGAATAATAATCTTTTATTGTGTCTTTATATTTTTTCCAATAATCATTTTTTTTATTAGATGGTATTGGACCAGTTGTTTCTAATATTTTCTTAATCCTTTCAAATTCTTTAATTTTTCTCTGCCAATCTTTAGTGTTATTACATTCTTTTGAAATTAAATTTTTAATTTCGTTTAAATGCGATTCTTTTTTTAATAAATTTTCTGCTAAAATTGAGTCTTTATTTAGATCAAATTCTTTTTTATTTTTTTGTATTTCTTTACCTATTTCAGAAAATTTTTCATTTAGTTTACTTTCGTTTTCTTTTTTTGTTGGACCAATTTCGTATTTCCATCTTTTATTTAATCTTTCAAAATATTTATATGATCTTATCTTATCCTCGTTTCTAAGTAATTCTTCCGCTTGTTTAATTACAGTTTCTTTTTGTTCTAAATTATATTTTATATCTATTTCCTTAAATTTTCTATTTAAGTGTAAATAGTCATAAAAATTTTTTATGTGATGTTGAAAATTATTCCATACTATTCCATTATCAACCCTTGGAACAGGTCCGATTTTAAACCATTCGTCCTGAATTTTTTTAAATTCTAGATATTTTTCATTCATTTTATTATCTAGATTTAAGAGATTTTTCAAATTTTCAATTAAAACCTTTTTATTCTCTAAGTTTTTTTTAAGATCAATATTTCTATTTTTCTCTGTACCCACTTTTTTTTAATTTTTTATTTAAGTTACTTTTTTTTCTTAAGTATTCCATATTTTCCAACTCTCTTCTGCTTGTATTTCTAACATTTTAGTCCCATTTATTGTTAACGCATTTCTTTTTTTACTTTCTAATAAAAATTTAGTTTCATTAGGGTTATAGATAAGATCGTAACAAATATGGTTTTCATTTATAAATTCATAGGGAATTTTTGGATAATCATCTATATTGGGATATGTTCCTACTGGACTACAGTTAATTATAATCTGACATTCTTTTATTTTTTGTGAATTCAATTGTTGGTAAGTTATGTCTCCTTTTAGTTTGTTTCTAGAAACAATTAAACTGGAGATATTCATTTTATTTAAAGAATAAATAATTGCTTTTGAAGCTCCTCCACTTCCAAGTATAATTGCTTTTTTATGTTTTGAATCTAATAATGGTTTTATGGAGTTTATAAAACCTATATAATCTGTGTTATAGCCTTTTAATTTTTTATTTGAATCAATTTTTATCGTATTTACTGCTCCTATTTTAGTAGCTTCTAAACTTAGTGAGTCAAGTAATGAAATAATGTTTTCTTTATATGGAATAGTAACATTCAATCCTCTTATATTGTTTTTTTTAATTATATTATTAAGATTCTCCAGATTATTTAAATCAAAATTTTTATAACAACAATTTTTGAAATCTGTTTTTATAAATTTCTTATTGAAATATTTTTTTGAAAATGAATAGCTAATGTTTTTACCTATTAGGCCGTATATTTTTTTTTCTTGAAGCATAATTTTCAATATATAAAACAACTACAAACCCTACCACTATGCATACCAAAGCAATAATGTTTGAAGGTTGAGTAATATCTGGTAAATATCTTAAATAATTACTTGTATCTTCTAAATTATTTATTTTATTATGAACTACAATATTTTCTATAGTCACTTTCTTCCATGGCCAGATTATAAATAAAGATCCTGAAACAAATCCTACTATTAATTGATTTGTTATGTTTTTATATTTGTTTATTAAATAGCTTAAAATATTTGATAAAACAATTAATCCAATAACTGAACCAAGAGAAAAAACTATTAAAATTTTTATTAAATTAAAATCAACTTCATAATTATTGTTGGATTTAAAAATTAAATAAAATAAATTTATTAATTCATTAACTGAATCTACTAAAAGGAGTTTGTAATTGCCCAATAATATTAGTAAAAATGAACCTGAAATTCCAGGAATTATCATTCCACAAATACTTATCATTCCGCAAATAAAAATAAAAATTATATTCTGATTTTCCTCTATTGGTTCTGAAATACTCAAAATTAAACCAATTGTTAAACCTATAATTAAAAAGAGAATATCTTTTTTATTATTTATTTTATTCTGCTTGATTAAAATTAGTAAGGAAGCTATTATCATCCCATAAAAAAAAGACCAAACATTTAGTTCCGATATTTCGAAAAAGAAATCTAAAATCTTTGATGTTGTAAAGTAACTGACCACTATTCCAGAAAGAATAGTTGTTAAAAATAAAATATTATAATCTGTTTTTAATTTTTTTAAATCTCCCTTGATAAAAATCTTAAATGTTTTAAGATTTATCTTTTTAAAAGTTATTATCATTTCATGATAAAAACCTGTTATTAATGCTACTAATCCCCCAGAAATTCCAGGTAATTTATTAGCAGTTCCCATTAAAATACTTTTAATAAAAAGAACTAAAAAGTCTTTTTTATTTCGATTTTGCATTGTTTTTAGATAAATATTCTAAAATTAAAACGGTCATAATCCCTATTATCATAAATAGTATTCCTGTTCTAAACTCACTATTATTAAAATATTCTTGAGGAATATATAAATTTGAAATAAACAGTTCTTTATTAAATGTTTCTATTTTCCATGGCCAAAGCGATGGAAGGGAACCAATCATAAATCCAATTAAACATGATAGAGTGTTATTTTTATGATATTTATATGCCCACGTCAAAAATTTAGAAAACAATTTGATACCAACTAAAGCTCCAGCTACAAAAGATAAAAAATTAAGAAAGTACTCAGAATTAAATTTAACAACTTCTTTGAATGTTATTAACAGAGTCTCATAAGCACCTAAAAGAACTAATATATATGCGCCTGAAACACCTGGCAATAGCATTGCTGTTATGCTAATAGTTCCACAAAAAAATAGATATAAATAGTTAATATCATTACTGCTTGGGCTTATTGTTTGTACTAAAAGTGCTACACTACTACCCAATATTATTAGATATATCTGAGATGGAAAAATAAATTTAGCATTTTTATAATTCCAGCTTTTGATATCCTTTAAAAGTATGAATATCCCAGATAAAATTAATCCAAAGAAAAAAGACCATAATGAAATTGGATGTTCTTCAATTAAATAGGTTATATAGTGACTTAATATGATCATGCTAGATAATATACCTAGCAACAATGTAAATAAGAAACTTAGGTTATATTTTTTCCATGCAACTTTAACATTTCCTCTAATTAATGCTTTAAATAGATTTAAGTCTAAATTATTTAAAGACCTCAAAAACTCTTCATATATGCCGGTAATAATTGCTATGGTACCACCTGAAACTCCTGGAATTATATCAGCTACACCCATTGCCATTCCCTTTAAGAATATTGAAAAACGTGATAGTACATGTTTTTTCATTTAAATAAAATTAATATAATTATACCTATAAATTAGATTGTATGCATGTTTTTAAAAACTTGCAATTTTGGTATTATAGGAAATAGTTCTTTAAAATAGTCATATTTAGAAGGATTATAAAAATATGCCTTTTTTAAATGAGAAACAGCATTTTCTTTTTCTTGAAGTTTAAAATAAATAGCTGATAAAAGATAATTTATTTCATTTTCAGCAGATTTTGGGAATAAATTTATTGATTTTAAAAGTCCTTTAAATAAATCATTATTATTCGGAATTTTAATTAAAGTTTTAGTTAAAAAAGTAAGGGTGTTAATGTCTAGTTGCCCAAGAGACAAAATTTCTTTTACACCTAGCTCCACATCTTCAAAAAGTTCTAATTTAATATTGATCTTTATGTATAATTCCCAATATTTTAACTTATCAGAGTTAATTTCTAAAGCTTTAATTAAATTAATTTTAGATTCATTAAAATCTTCTTTACTAAAATAATGTACGGCAATCGACATCCAGGCTTTATCATGAATTGGGTCCTCCTCAATTGTTTGTATAAAGTAGGATAATGCCAAGTCATCATTCCCCAACTTATAATGGCATCTTCCAATTCTAAATAAGGCAAATGATGTTGGTTGATTTATGCCTATAGATATTTCATATTTTTCTATAGCTTCATTGATTCTATTTAACTTTTCTAAAATTTTAGCCATTTCTAGATAGGCACCCACAAATGAGTCATCAGAAATAATTGCAAAATCAAAAGCACTCAATGCTTCCTCATACATATTATCTTTAGCATATTGTTTTCCTAGCTGATGCCAAGCAATTTCAGAATATGGATTTCTTTCTAAGAAATCGTTTAAATATTGTATGGTTCTTTGAGAATCTCCAATAGAATCAAAACAATATAGAATATTATTTAAAATAGAATAATCAAAGCTGTTTTGATTAAGACATTTGATGAATATTTTTTTGGCATTTTCAAAATCATCAATAAATAGGTATTCTTTTCCAATCAAAGAAAGAGCATCGAAATATAAATCAGAGCTTTCGTTAATTTCTTCTAATAACTCAATTGCCTTTGTATGATTTTTTTTTTTGGAATATATTTTAGCTTTTTGAATTAAAATATCTGGGTTGAACGGATCTATTTCATAAATTTCTAAAGCTATTCTTTCTGCTTTTTCAACTTCATTGTTCAATAATAAAGTTTCAATATGTAAAAGAGAAAGGGTAGTGGATTTTGGGTACTGTTCTAAAGCCAAGGAAATAGCTTTTTTTGCAAGCGAAACGTTTCCTAACTCTAAATAATATACTATAATTTCCTCAAATTCGTTCGAGTCAAAAAACAAAAACGAATTTGTTTTAAGCATTGATTCGAACTTGGAAATTGAATGATTTTCAAAATCATTAAATTCCTCTTCCATTTTTTAATTAATTATAAATGTAAAAGTAGTGAGAGTAGATTAGTGCTTTTAATTATTTGAATTATCTTTTTAACAAACTAATTAACAGTTTTTTTTATTTTGTCTAATGTCTTTATTATGGTTTTACACCCTAATTTAATTTCTTTATTGCTCACAGTCAAAGGTGGAGTTATTCTTACTGCTTTTGACTCAAATAATAACCAGAAAAGTATTAAACCACTTTCTAAAGATTTTATTACCAATTGATTGGCAATTATTTTATTTTTCATTATTAAAGCTAGCATTAATCCTTTTCCTCTTATTTCGTCGATTAATTCGTGATTTAATAACTTTCTTATTAAATTTTCTTTCTCCTTCATTTTTTTCATAATACCCGAATTTAAAGTTTCTTTTAAATTAGCTAAAGCAGCTGATGCTATTACTGGATGTCCTCCAAAGGTTGTTATATGTCCAAGAATAGGATTTTCCTGAAACATTTCCATTCTTTCTTTGCTTGAACTTAATGCACCTATTGGGAAACCTCCACCAAGGCCTTTTCCATATACTAAAATATCTGGAATTACATTATAGTGCTCAAATGCAAATAACTTTCCTGTTCTTCCTATGCCAGGTTGAATTTCATCTAATATTAATAATGCATCAACTTCTTTACATTTTTCTTTTATTTTTTTAAGATAATTTTTCGTTGGCATTATAAATCCTGCTCCTCCTTGTATTGTTTCTAATATAACTGCAGCTGTTTTAAAATCAATTTTTTCAATATCTTTTTCATTATTGAATTCAACAAAATCTATGTCAGGTAATAATGGTCTATAGGCCCTTTTTCTTTCCTCAAAACCCATAATACTCATTGCCCCTTGAGTACTACCATGATAACTATTTTTAGCTCCAATTATTTTACTTCTTCCAGTAGATCTTTTGGCAAGTTTCATTGCAGCTTCAATAGCTTCAGTCCCAGAATTTGTTAAATAAGTATTGGATAAAGATTTAGGTAAGTTTTTGGATAGTAATTCACATAAATCTACCGTAGGCTTTTGTATAAATTCTCCGTAGACCATTACATGCCAATATTTATCAATTTGTTTTTTTACTGCATTACTAATGGCTTTATTTCGATGACCCAAATTAGATGCTGAAACTCCTGAAACAAAGTCCAAGTACTTATTTTTTTTAGTGTCATATATGTAACTTCCTTTTGCATTTGAAATTTCAAGTGCCATGGGGTGATTAGTAGTTTGAGCTTGGTATTTTAAAAATTTTTTTTTCAAAAATTATTTATTAAAAATTTCTTCTTTCTTTGTTATTTTTTCACTAATCCTCCAATTAAATCCATTTAATATTTTGAGACTTGATTCCATTTCATCTTCAGGAAAAACTTTGCCCTCAGGATTAGTTACAAAAGTGATTTCTTTTATATTATTATTTTCAATTTCCATTATAATTGAACTACAAATAGCTTTATCAATTCCAATTAAATCATTAGTGTTATCATCATATAAATAATAAATCATTTCAGTATTTTGAATTAGTTTAATTGTTCTAAGCTCATTATTTTTAAATTTTCCAAACAAATTGATTCCTTTCATTTGATTAAAATTTTTAATTCCTAATGTGTCTTTTTCAACAATAAATGCATTATTTAATATTTTCAATGAATCTAAATCATTTGTTTTGATATTTCTAATTATATGAATCTCGTCACCTGTCATTTGACTATCTCCGTTCCATAAAACAGGATTTATTTTAGCTATTTCATTTGCTGTTAAAATTTGTTTTTGTCTTTCGCTTAATTTGTTCCTAATAAGTCTTGTTAAACCAGTTTTCTGATTAATTATGATTTTATCAGACTTGCCGCTTAAACCTTGTTTAAATATTCTAACGTTATAACGTCCTTTAATAATTCTGTTTTCATTAGGTCCTATAGCAAATAAAGTATCCGCTTTTATAAATAATGAATCTTTTTCAATCATTTTAATTGCTACTGACCTTTTTGTAATCATCGCAGAATCAATAGCTTTAAAAATTTCGGCATAATCTCCCTTAATAATAGTTTTATTCAATGTATCGGTTAGAATAATATTTTTAGAAGCTGATGCAAATTTAGAATTATCATTAAATGTGAGACTGTCTCCTTCAATTAATCTGTTGCTGTAATTTATTTTTGATTTTCTAGTAAAATACCCTTCTTTATTTCTTGTATCATAAAATCCTTTTTCACAGTAGATATCATAATCTTCTCCAACAATTTTTGTTGGTCCAGAGAAAAATGTATGTTCAGTCTTTGTAAAATAATCTAATTTGTCTGATTGAATATAATATTCTGGATTTTCAATTTCGACCTGTTCATTAAATGTATATTTTGAAAATTCTAAAAAATATTTACCTTCTAAACTTTTTATTGTTGTAGCACTGTCTTTGATTATACCACCTTCTTTAAAAAAAATCTCTTTAGCATTTCTGTCGTGATATAGTAAGTTGGTTTTTAAATTAGTATCGTTATTGTAAAAATCAACATTTCCTTTAGCTATAATTTTTCTGTTGTTTCCATTATAATCCAATGTTTTACTAAATAGTTCAATACTATCCCCTTGTTTTACAATAACATTTCCTGATGCTTTAAAAGAATTATTTTTTTTATAAAATAATGCATAATCTGAATATATATTCATCCCATCGTGCAGAAGGTGAACTCTTATTTTATCATTTTTTTTTAAAATATTGGCACCAGGATTTGTCTTTTCATTTCTGTCGAACGAACCAGCTTGAATAATTTCAATAATTTTTTTTTCTTGAGTAAAAATTAAATTAAAAAATAATAGAAATAGTATAGATATTTTTATTTTCAATTTTTAGATCTATTAACGAATTATGGTCTGAGTTCGGTCAGGTCCAACAGAAATTATTGCAATTGGCACTTTTAATTCCAATTCTAAATACTTAACATAGTCAAGAAATGTTTTGGGAAGAGAATCTTCTTTATTAATTTTACTTATGTCTTCTTTCCAACCTTTAAACTCGGTATAAATAGGCTTTAATTCATTATTATTTACGGTGTAAGGAAAGTGTTTGATTGTTTCACCTTTGTATTGATATTCGGTACAAACTTTAATTTTTTTAAACCCTGATAGCACATCTCCTTTCATCATCATTAGACTTGTTACTCCATTGATTTTAACCGCATATTTTAATGCAACTAAGTCAAGCCATCCACATCTTCTTGGTCTTCCAGTTGTCGCACCAAATTCATTTCCAATTTTAGCCATTCTTTTACCATCTTCATCAAATAATTCAGTGGGAAATGGTCCGCTTCCCACTCTTGTTGTATATGCCTTAAAAATCCCAAAAACATCTTTAATCTTGTTTGGAGGAACTCCTAAACCTGTACACGCTCCTGCAGCTGTAGTATTTGAAGATGTTACGTACGGATAAGTTCCAAAATCTATATCAAGTAATGAACCTTGAGCTCCCTCTGCTAGGATAGATTTATTATTGTCTAGTTCATTGAAAATAAAATTTTCACTATCGATAAAAGGAATTTTTTTTAATTTTTCAATAGCATCAAAAAAGTCATTTTCTAATTCGCCTAAATTATATTGAAGATCTACTTTAAGATTTTTTATTAGTTGTTCATGTTTGTTTGCTAATTTTCGATATTTATCTAACCAACCCTCAAGTTCTATATCTCCAACTCTTATCCCGTTTCTTCCAGTTTTGTCCATGTAGGTAGGACCAATTCCTTTTAATGTTGAACCAATTTTAGATTTTCCCTTGGAAAGTTCTGAAGCAGCGTCCAAGAGTCTGTGAGTAGGTAATATAAGGTGAGCTTTTCTTGAAATACATAGTTTTGAATTAAAGTCTATATTAAATGGCTCTAAATTTTCAATTTCTTTTTGAAATATAACTGGATCTATTACCACTCCATTCCCAATTAAGTTCATGGAATTTTTATGAAATATTCCTGAGGGAATAGTATGTAAAACATGTTTTATGCCATCAAATTCTAAAGTATGTCCCGCATTTGGACCCCCTTGAAATCTCGCAACTATATCATAGTTTTTAGTTAAAACGTCTACAATTTTACCTTTACCCTCATCTCCCCACTGTAATCCTAATAGTAAATCAACCTTCATATATTATTATTTAGTTTTATTTTTTGATGTTGCATAAAAATATAGAGAGTGGTTGTGAATTTCTACTCCAAATATTTCTTCTATGTTTTTTTTAATAGTTTGAATTCTTGGATCACAAAACTCCTTAACTTCTCCAGAATCAGTAAGGATAATATGGTCATGTTGGTGATCAAAATAAGATTTTTCATATTGTGCCTGATTAGATCCGAATTGGTGTTTTCTAACTAATTTACATTCTAATAAAAGTTCGATTGTATTATATAAAGTAGCTCTACTAACTCTATAATTTTTATTTTTCATTTTAACATATAATGATTCAATATCAAAATGTTCTGAAGAATCGTATATTTCCTGTAAAATCGCAAATCTTTCTGGTGTTTTTCTGTGAGTTTTATTATCTAAAAATTTAGTAAAAACATCTTTTACAATTTCTTGATTTGTTCTTTTTTCCATAATATAAAATTAAGTTAAATATTGGTCAAAATACTATTCTCTTTTAACCTTTTCAATTCCGTTAATCTTTTTTAATCTATCTATTAGTTTATCCAATATACTTTTAGTTTTTACCTTTAAAGTAATAGTTCCACTAAATGTATTTTCTTCAGTGTCAAAACTCATCTTTTTTATATTTATGTTCAGACTATTGGATATTATTCTAGTCACTTCACTAACAATCCCTAAATTATCAATTCCTGAAATCTTTAAAATTGAATTAAAATCTTCTTGACTAGAATCAATCCATTTAGATTTAAGTATTCTATAAGCAAATTTTGATTGCATACTTATTGCGTTTGTACAAGTTTTTTTATGAATTTTGATTCCTTCGTGAATAGTTAAAAATCCAAATACATTATCACCAGGAATAGGATTACAACATTTTGCAATAGAATAATCTAATTTTTCTTCTTCATTTCCAAATACAATTTGATCAAAATTATTTTTTATTTCACTTTCACTATGACTTATCTCATGATCTTTCCTCGAAATTCGATTTCTAAAAAAATTTATAAGTCTGTTATTATTTGAAGAAGCAAATTTTTTCAAAGAAACGTTATCAATTTTTCCAATTCCCACCCTATAAAACAAGTCTAAACTTGTTCTTAAATTAAAATAGTTAGCTAAATTATTTATGTTTTTTTCATCAAAATTTATTTTTAACTGTTTTAATTTTCTTCTCAAAATTTCTTTTCCATCCTCAGCTAACAATTTTTTTTCTTCTTGTAACGCTGATCTAATTTTTGATTTTGCTCTTGAAGTTTTTACGTAGTCCAGCCAGTTTGCAGATGGTTTAGTATTGTCAGATTTAATTATTTCGATTTGATCTCCACTTTTTAATTCATGACTTAATGGTACAATTTTACCATTCACTCTTATTCCTCTTGTTTTTAATCCTAATTCTGTATGTACATTAAAGGCAAAATCTAAGGCACTTGACCCTTTTGGAAGAGACTTTAATTCACCTGTTGGAGTAAAAACGAATATTTCAGTAGCATATAAATTTAATTTGAAGTCTTCTACAAAATCTAATGCACTAGTTTCTGAGTTTTCTAAAACTTCTTGTAACCTATTTAACCATTCTTCTAATCCATTATCGTTTTGTTTTCCTTGTTTGTACATGTAATGTGCAGCATATCCTTTTTCAGCAATCTCATGCATTCTTTCTGACCTTATTTGAACCTCAACCCATTTTGAGTCGGGCCCTACAACCGTAATATGTAAAGCCTCGTAACCGTTAGATCTAGGTGAGGTAATCCAGTCTCTAAGTCGGAGTGGGTTAGGGGTATAATGGTCGGTAATTATTGAATAGATTTTCCAAGCTATAAATTTTTCGATTTCAGGCTCGGATTTATAAATTACTCTTATAGCGAACTTATCATATATTTCTTCAAATGAAATATTTTTTTTTATTATTTTATCTTTTATTGAAAATATAGATTTTGGTCTTCCACTAATTTTAAAAGCAAGATCTTCCTTTTTTAATTTTTCACTTATTCTTCTGGAAAAATTTTTTATATACCTTTCTTGTTCTTCTTTACTTTCTTCGATTTTATTTTTAATATCATTAAATAGTTCTGGTTCAGTATATTTTAAACCTAAATCCTCCAACTCAGATTTCACATCATAAAGCCCTATTCTGTGAGCAATTGGAGCATATATATATAATGTTTCTGAAGCAATTTTTATTTGTTTTTCAGTCGGCATTGCATCCAAAGTTTGCATGTTGTGAAGTCTATCCGCTATTTTTATTAATATAACTCTAACATCATCGTTAAGAGTTAATAGCATTTTTCTAAAATTCTCTGCTTGAAGGGAGACATCAGTTTCCTTCTTTAATTTAGATATTTTAGTTAAACCCATTACGATTTTAGCTATCGTTCTTCCGAACAATTTTTGAATTTTTGATTCACTGTAATTGGTGTCTTCTATGACATCGTGTAATAAAGCAGAAGCAATACAGGTAGCATCCAGGCCTATTTTAGATGCCACTATTTTAGCTACTGCAATTGGATGAAAAACATAAGGTTCTCCAGATCTTCTTCTTTGATCTTTATGAGCATCGACCGCTGTATTAAAAGCTAATCTAATAAGTTTTCTATCCTCGTTATTTAACGATTGGTAGCTAATTTTGAGTAATTCTTTGTACTCTTTAGCTATCAAACTATTTTCTTTTATTGAATCTGTTAAGATCATCTACTAAAATTACTTAAAAAAATAATATTATACTATGATTTATAGGTGAATAACTCTTTGTAAAAGAGTAGGGTGTGAATAATGCCACCAAACATATTTTGGATGTGGAGTTAAATTACTTAGACTATCTTTTGATAATATTTTTAAAGCCTCAATTAAATATTTGCCCTCGTGTGTTTTTTTAGCAAATGCATCTGCTTCATATTCAAATTTCCTAGAAAATAAATTAAAAATTAGTGAAGTAATTTCTGAAATTGGAGTATATAGAATTGAAAAGGTAATAAGTCCAATATGGAAGCTATGAATGTTAATTCCTAATGATTTGGAAAAAATTGGCATATAAATGAAAAGAGAAAGTATATATAGCATAATTCCTGTTTGAAGGATTGAAAAAAACAAATTATAAATTATGTGATTTTTTTTATAGTGACCAATTTCGTGAGCAATTACCGCTACAATCTGATTTTTATTTAATTTGTTTATAAGTGTGTCAAATAATGTGACTCTCTTTTGTTTGCCAAAACCCGAAAAATAAGCATTAGCTTTTGTAGATCTTTTAGATCCATCAATAACAAATATATTACTAAGGTCAAATCCAACTTTAGTAGAGTATTTTTCTATTTCTTTTCTCAGTTCACCGTCTTCTAGCTTACTTTGCTTATTAAAGAGCGGAACAATTAATTGAGTATAAAAACCATTTAAAATAATTGATAAAGTAGTGAGGAATATCCATGCAACAATCCAAAAATTATTTCCAATTATTTGCTCTTGAAAAATAATAAAACTTAGTATCCCCCCACCAAATAATATGGTCAAAATCCAAGATTTTAGTTTATCAACAATATATGTTTTAATAGTAGTTTTATTAAACCCAAATTTTTCTTCTATAAAAAACGTAAAATATATAGAAAATGGTAATCCTAGTAATTCATTACCAAAAAATATTATGCCAAAAAAAGTTAAACTAATTAAAATGGGAGATTCGAATAGTTCCCTAGAATAGTTATCTACCATCAAAAAACCATCTAAATAAAAAAAAGAAAGAATAATTACTAGACCATATAATTTAGAATATTTTGAAAATACATATTGAGTCTTTTTGTATTCTTGAGATTTTAAATATTTTTCTTTATCATATACATCCGAAATTATCAAAGGAATTTTATTATCAAAATTTTTAGAGTTTAAATAATCTAAAAAATAATCTTTAATAAAATTAAATATAATTATTGCTATGAGCAGAAAAAAAATTGATTCAGAATTTATTTGCATTTCTTTGTTTTAACGCCTCAAATATAACTATTGCAGCTGTGACAGATAAATTTAATGAATCCATTTTGCCTTTCATTGGAATATTAATCAGTTTATTAGAATTATTTAACCATTTATCAGAAAGACTATCAGATTCGGTTCCAATAATTATCGCACAAGAACCCGTATATTTTACAGAACAGTAATCAACGCTACTTTTAACAGCGGTTGAAAATATATTTATTTTTTTTTTGTTTAAAAAACTAATCACTTCATCAGTAGATCCCATTCCTATTTGAGATGTAAATATGCTACCAAGGCTTGATCTTATTATATTAGGATTATATATTTCTGTTTTTGGATTTGCAATAATAACAGCATCAACACCTGCTGCATCTGCAGTTCTTAAAATGGCTCCTATGTTTCCTGGTTTCTCAGGTGATTCAGCAACTAATAAAAAAGGATTTTCTGGAATTATTAACGAGTCTAAATGGAATTCTTTTGAACGAAATACGGCTAGAAATCCGTCTCCTTTTTTTTTGTACGAAAGATCATTATACAAGTTTAGCGATAAATTTACAGCATTGTTTTTATTGTAAAATTCATTGTAATTTTTTATATGAATTTCAGAACAAACGTATAAATTTATTATTTCATGTTGAGAATCTAAACAAAGGTTAATTTCTTTAAATCCCTCTACTACAAAAGTTTTTAGAATCTTTCTGTTTTTGGCTTTTAAAATTAATTTTTTAATATTTTTAAAAGCATCATTATTTTTACTTTCTATGTATTTCAAAATATATAATTAATTCAAATCTAATTAAAATGAAGAATTTTACATGTATTTTAAATTTAAATTGTCTAGTTTAATTAAGTATTATAATTTTAACGAAATTAATTTTTTTAATGAATAATATATCACCACAAAATTACATAAATATAGAAAATGAGTTTGGCGCTCATAATTATCATCCTTTGCCTGTCGTTTTATGTAAAGGAAAAGATATTTATGTTTGGGATGTAGAAGGAAAAAGATATTATGATTTTTTATCTGCTTATTCTGCAGTTAATCAGGGCCATTGTCATCCCAAAATAACCAAGGCTTTAGTTGACCAAGCTTCCATTCTTACATTAACATCTAGAGCTTTTTACAATGACATTTTGGGAGAGTATGAAAAATTTGTAACTGATTTTTTTGGATATGATAGACTCTTGCCCATGAATACAGGTGTTGAGGGTGGTGAAACCGCAGTAAAACTAGCCAGAAAATGGGCTTACGAAATAAAAGGAGTAAAAAAAAATAAGGCTAAAATCATTTTTGTTGAAGGAAATTTTTGGGGCAGAACCCTAGCAGCTATTTCTTCTTCAAATGATCCCTTAAGTAGAGATGGATTTGGTCCTTATATGCCAGGGTATGAAATAATACCATATAATGATATTGACGCTTTGAAAATGGCTTTAAATGATCCTAACGTTGCGGCTTTTATGGTTGAACCGATTCAAGGAGAAGCAGGAGTTGTTGTTCCAGATGATAATTATTTACTAGATGCTTATAATTTATGTAAAAAATCAAACGTTTTATTTATCGCAGATGAAGTTCAAACTGGGATTGCAAGAACTGGTAAAATTTTATGTTGTGATCACCATGGTTTTAAGCCAGATATTTTGATATTAGGGAAGGCACTTTCTGGCGGAGTATTACCTGTTTCGGCTGTATTGTCATCCCATGAAATTATGTTAACAATTAAACCAGGCGAGCATGGATCAACTTACGGAGGCAATCCCCTTGGATGTAAAGTAGCCATTGCAGCTTTAGAAGTTATTAAAGATCAAAACCTGTGTCTAAATGCAGAATTAATGGGAATCCATTTCAGAAAAAAAATAAATGATTACATACAAAGTAGTGAAATAATAAAACTAGTAAGAGGAAAAGGTTTATTAAATGCAATAGTTATTAATGATAGTGAACAAAGTGAAACAGCTTGGAGTATTTGTCTAAAATTAAAAGAAAACGGACTTTTAGCAAAGCCAACTCACGGTAATATAATTAGATTTGCACCACCTTTGACTATTTCAGAGAAAGAATTAGATAAGGCAATTGATATAATAATAAATTCTATTAAAGATTTTGAATAAAATATATTTTGATAACGCTGCAACTACTAGAATTGATTCTTCAGTTTTAAAAACTATTAGCACTGTTATGCAGGATAATTATGGTAATCCTTCTTCTACTCATAGTTTTGGTCGTTCCTCAAGAACGGTAGTTGAAAAAGCAAGAAAATCAATAGCTGAAGAATTTAATGTGTCAACAAGCGAGATATTTTTTACATCGGGAGGTACAGAATCTGATAATATGGTTTTGATTTCCGCAGTTAGAGATTTGAAAGTTGAAACGATTATTACTTCCAAAGTTGAACATCATGCAGTTTTAAATGTTGTCAAATATTTAGAAAAAACGAATTCTATAAAAATACTTTATGTAAAAGTTGATAAGAATGGATGTATTGATTATCAAAATTTAGAACAAATTTTAAATTCAAATAAGTCTAAAACTCTAGTAAGTTTGATGCACATAAATAATGAAATAGGTTCTGTTTTAGACATAAAAAGGGTAGGAGATATATGTAAAAAATCTGATGCTATTTTCCACTCTGACACAGTGCAATCTATTGGCAGATATAAAATGGATCTTTCAACGATAAATGTTGATTTTATTGTTGGCTCAGCCCATAAATTTCATGGTCCAAAAGGTGTAGGATTTTTATATGTTAATAAAAACCTTGACATTGAACCTATTGTTATCGGAGGAAGTCAAGAAAGAGGTTTGAGAGCGGGTACTGAATCTGTTCACAATATTGCTGGAATGGAAACAGCATTATTATTAG
>TARA_B110000438_G_scaffold147406_1_pt1 | contig 40855 bp, 40 predicted proteins | sample TARA_B110000438 | Tara Oceans TARA_B110000438 (sample SAMEA4398413) | marine metagenome | biome: Polar Biome; feature: [MES] marine water layer (ENVO:01000295) within the mesopelagic zone...; material: water (ENVO:00002006), including particulate matter (ENVO:01000060) such... | reverse complement strand
GAATCTTCCTTTAAAGTTAGAGCCTGTACCTATATTTATTGATTTCATAAATTTAATTGTGCGTCAGAATAAATGAATGACAATTATGATTCAAGTTGATAGATTTATATTTATGGAATTTACCCAAGAAATAAAAGAAGCAACAGATCCTATATATAAGAAAATTTCGAGAGTTTTACCTGAAATTGAATGGTCTGTTCATGCTCCCTATATTCATGAAATTAATAAATTGAAAAAAAAAAAGAATGCAGTTATTCTTGCTCATAACTATCAAACTCCAGAAATATATCATGGAATTGCAGATTTTGCCGCTGACTCTCTCGCCCTTGCAGTTGAAGCTTCAAAAACATCTGCCGATATAATTGTGATGGCTGGAGTTCATTTTATGGCCGAAACTGCAAAGTTAATGAGTCCACAAAAAAAGGTTTTGTTACCTGATATGGCTGCAGGATGTTCTTTATCATCATCAATTACAGGAAATGATGTAAGATTATTAAAAGAAAAATATCCAGGTGTCCCAGTTGTGTCCTATATAAACACTTCAGCAGAGGTAAAAGCTGAGACTGATATTTGTTGTACGTCAGCTAATGCTCTAAAAATAATAAAATCACTAGGTGTTAAAAAAGTTATATTTTTACCAGATGTTTATTTAGCAAAATATATAGCATCACAAACAGATGTTGAAATTATTTCCTGGAAAGGAATTTGTATTGTACACGATCAATTTAATGAAAAAGAAATAAAAAATATAAGAAAAAATAATCCAGGAATTAAAATAATTGCACATCCTGAATGCCCACCAGATGTAATTAAAGCAAGTGACTTTGCGGGTTCAACATCGGGAATGATTAAATATGTTGAAGATAACCAACCAAAAAAAGTAATGATGGTTACCGAATGTTCAATGAGTGATAATATTCAAGTAGAAAATCCTAATGTAGAATTTATTAGACCTTGCAACCTTTGCCCTCATATGAAAAAAATTACTCTTCCAAAAATTTTAGAATGTTTAAAAAATGAAACTGGAGAAATAATAATGGATGAGAATACAATTAATAAAGCTCGGATCTCTGTAGAAAAAATGGTAGCAATAGGTCGTTAATTTTTTATAAGTGAAACAAATTAATAAAAAGTATATAACTCAAGTAGTAAAGTCTGCTTTAAAAGAAGATTTATTTCCTAAAGGTGACATTACATCAAATTTATTAGATAATAATTTAAAAATAACTGCAAAAATAATCAGCAATCAAAATGGAATTATGTCTGGGATTGAATTTGCAAAAAGTGCTTTTTTATTAATTGATAAAAAAATTTTATTTAAGCCAAAAATAAAAGATGGAAATAAAATTAAAAAAGGTAAAATTATTGCTATAATAAAAGGTGGTGCAAAATCAATATTCAAAAGTGAAAGGGTCGCATTAAATTTTTTAGGTTTATCAACAGGTGTGGCGACTAAAACAAATTCTTTTGTAAATGCAGTTAAAGGAAAAAAATGTAAAATCTGCTGTACTAGAAAGACTTTACCAAATTTAAGAATTTTACAAAAATATTCTGTTAAAATTGGAGGTGGTTTAAATCATAGATTTAATCTTGGTGATGAATATTTGATAAAAGATAATCATATTGCTTCGAGTAAAAATATTAAAAAGTTAATCTTAAAAGCTAACAAAAATAAAAATAAAAAAATTACTGTTGAGGTTGATACTATTAATCAGCTTAAATCAATTTTGGGTCTTAAGTTTCATCGAATACTTTTTGACAATATGAATTTAAAGCAGTTAAGATTGGGCGTAAAAATTGTTAAAAAAAAATATGAAACAGAAGCATCTGGAGGAATAAGTCTAAAAAATATTAAAATAATAGCATCTACAGGTGTTAAAAGAATATCTGTTGGTGAAATAACACATAGTGCTCCATCTTTCGATTTTAAATTAGAAATCTAATAGTATTTATTGTTTTTTTTTATTTTTTTTATTTTTTCTTTTTTCTTTGAGTGTTAATTTTGATTTTTTCATTACACTTGAATCCTTAAATGATTTTCCGCTATATCTCTTTGACATTTTTTAAATTACCTTTTTTTATTGTAAAAGTTTTTTTTTTATAATTAAATCTATTTAATTTTGTATTAGATTTATGCTTTTGAAATGCTAATTTTTGTGCTTGTTTCATTGCTCTTTTGGATGACATAGAATACTTATAACATCATATTACTTCTTAAGTATACTTGCTTGTGCCGCTGCTAATTTTGCAATAGGAACTCTATAAGGTGAACACGAAACATAATTTAAACCAATTTTCTGGCATATATGAATACTTTTAGGATCACCTCCATGCTCTCCGCAAATACCGAGTTTAATTTTTTTATTTTGTTTTTTGCCTTTTTCTACTGCAAGTTCAATTAACTCAGCAACTCCTTTGTCTATTGAGATAAATGGATCTACATCAAAAATCTTATTTTCTATATAGTCATTTAGAAATTTTCCTGCATCATCTCTGCTAATACCAAAAGTAGTTTGCGTTAAATCGTTGGTTCCAAAACTAAAAAAATCAGCATGTTTAGCTATATCTTTTGCTCTAATCGCTGCTCTTGGTAATTCAATCATTGTTCCTACAAGGTAATCTAATTTTATTTTATTTTCTTTTTGAACTTTATTGGCAACTTCAGTAACTAACTCTCTCATAATTCTAATTTCAGCTTCAGACGAAACTAATGGTATCATTATTTCAGCAATAATAGGTTTTATTTTTTCTTTTTTACACTCAACTAATGCCTCAAATATAGCTCTACATTGCATTTTATAAATTTCTGGAAAAGATATTCCCAGTCTACATCCTCTATGTCCAAGCATAGGGTTGTGTTCGTGTAATTCATTTATTCTACTTTTTATTTCTGATTCATGTAATTTTAATGCAGCTGCTACACTATTGATTTCTTTTTCACTTTTTGGCAAAAATTCATGTAAAGGTGGATCAAGAAGTCTTACCGTAACTGGTAAACCACTCATAATTGTAAATATTTTTTTAAAATCATTTTTTTGATAAGGCAAAAGTTTATCTAATGCTTGGTTTCTATCTTCAATTGTTTTAGAAAGTATCATCTGTCTTACAGATAAAATTCGTTCTTCATCAAAAAACATATGTTCTGTTCTACATAAACCTATACCTTCTGCACCAAAGTCTCTGGCATTTTTTGTATCAATCGGTGTTTCTGCATTTGTTCGTATTTTCAATTTTCTAAAATCATTTGCCCAACTCATTATTTTTGAAAAATCTTTTGAAATCTCGGGTTTAACTGTGGGAACCTTCCCTAAAATAATTTTTCCACTTGTTCCATCAATAGTAATTATATCACCTTCATTTATCGTATGATTTGAGGTTTTAAATAATTTTTTATTGTAATCAATCTCAATTTGGTTAGATCCAGAAACACAAGGTCTTCCCATTCCTCTAGCTACGACCGCCGCATGACTTGTCATTCCTCCACGGGATGTTAATATTCCTTTTGCTGCATGCATGCCATGAATATCTTCTGGTGAAGTTTCTATTCTTACTAATATGGTATCTTGCATCATATTATTTAATCTTTCAGCTTCTTCTGCAGAAAAAACAACTTTTCCACTTGCTGCCCCTGGTGAAGCCGGAAGTCCTGAGGCAATAATTTTTTTATCTGATCTTTCGTCTAGGGTTGGATGTAGGAGGGCATCTAAAGAATTTGGATCAATTCTTAAAATTGCTTCTTTTTTTGATATTAACTTTTCTTTTACCATATCAACTGAAATTTTGACTGCTGACTTTGCGGTTCTTTTTCCTGATCGTGTTTGAAGCATCCATAGTTTATTTTTTTCAACAGTAAATTCAACATCTTGCATATCTTTGTAATGTTTTTCTAGTTGGTATAAAATTTTTTTTAACTGTAAATATACCTTTGGTAAAGACTCTTCCATTGAAAGTCCTTTAGCCCCCGAATCTAGTCTCTCTTTTTTTGTTATATGTTGAGGTGTTCTTGTTCCTGCAACAACATCTTCTCCTTGTGCATTTATCAAATATTCTCCAAAAATTTTTTTTTCACCTGTGGAAGGATTTCTAGTAAATACAACACCGGTGGCACAATCATTTCCCATATTTCCAAATACCATTGCCTGTACATTAACTGCCGTTCCCCACTCTGATGGGATTTGATTTATTTTTCTGTAAACTTTAGCTCTATTACTGTTCCAGGATAAAAACACTGAATATACAGCGCCAATTAATTGTTCGTTTACATTTTGAGGAAATTCTTTTTTAGTTTTTTCTTTCACTAGATTTTTAAAATCTTTTATTAATCCATCCCAATCCTTTGAATCTAAATCTGTATCTGAAATAACTCCTTTAGTTAATTTATAGTTATCAATTAATTCTTCAAAATTATAATTTTCAACACCTAAAACAACGCTGGAATACATTTGAATAAATCTTCTATAACAATCTTTAGCGAATCGTAAATTTAAAGTTTTTTTTGCTAAAGCCAAAACCGTCTTATCATTTAGTCCTAAATTTAAAATTGTATCCATCATACCAGGCATAGAAACTCTAGCTCCAGATCTTACAGAAATCAAAAGTGGATTTTTTAAATCTCCAAATTTTTTTTTACTAACTTGCTCTATTAAATTAATTTCTTTATTAATTTTATTAATTATATTAGTTGGTAATTTTTTTTTATTTTTATAAAATATATCGCAAACATTTGTAGAAATCGTAAATCCTGGAGGAACAGGCAATCCCATTCTTCCCATTTCAGCAAGATTTGCTCCTTTTCCACCTAATATATTTTTTGAATTATCTTTTGTGTTTAATTTTTTTGTTTTAAAATTAAAAATTAATTTATTCATTATGCACCTTCAATTTTTGAAAAATCAATAAAGTTATCTAGAGTCATACAATACATTTTTAGCAATTCTAATCGATTAGCCTTTATACTTTCATTTTCATCATTAACAACTACATTTTCAAAGAAAATATCTGTATTTTTTTTTGAATTAGCTAATGTAATCAATGTTTGTTCATAATTTTCATTCTTAAAATTACTTGAAAAATATTTTCGAATTTTATTTATTTCTTCAAATAACATTTTTTCTTCTTCTTTTTTGAACATAATTGAATCTGGAGTTCCTTTTATAACTAATTTATTTTTTTTAATCTCTTGGTCAAGAATATTTGATGCTCTTTTGTAAGAAGCTAAAATATCAACTCCTAAATTCATATTAATATTTTGGTCTAAAATTTTGCATTTTTTATATAATAATAAGAAATCGTCAGAACTATGAGGTAAAATTGCTGCATCAATTATGTCTATTCTAATTTTTTTATCTTTAAAATAGTTCTTCGCTCTATCTCTAATAAAATTTATCAAATCATTAGGGGTTGATTTTAAATCTAAAATATAACCTTGATCATGATATAAATTTATTGAATAATTGATTAAATCTTTAAATTGTAATTTCAAATTATTTTCAATTATAATTCTTATAAGGCCAAAGGCTGCTCTTCTTAAAGCAAAAGGATCTTTGGAACTTGTTGGTTTCTCTCCCACTCCAAAAAAACCAACTAAAGTATCTAGTTTATCAGATATGGCGACAACTACACTTGTGTTTTTTTTGGGAACTTTACTATCCATTCCAACTGGTAAATAGTGCTCTTTGATTGCTAAACAAATTTCTTCATCAAATCCTTGTTCTTTTGCAAAATAACTTCCCATTACTCCTTGCAGTTCAGGATATTCACCAACTAAATCTGAAAGTAAATCTACTTTACATATCGAAGATGCTATTTCAATTTTCTCTTTATTAAAATTTAATTGATCTGATGTTAACGCACCTAATTTTCTTATTCGTTGTACTTTTTGAAAAAGTGATCCAAGTTTATTAAAAAAATTTATTTCTTTTAAATTTCCAACTCGTTTTACAAGATTTTGCGATTTATTTTTTTTCCAAAAAAAATTTGCATCACTTAATCTTGCTGCTATCACTCTTTCATTTCCTAGTTTAACAAAGCCTTTCTTGTCATCAGAATTCGTAACAACCAAAAAAATATTGGTTAAATTTTTTTTATTATCAAATGTTGGAAAATATTTTTGATGACTTTGCATTGATGTTATTAATATTTCTTTTGGAATATTTAAAAAATCTTTATTGAATTTACATGCAAGAACTTTTGGTTTTTCTACTAAATTAATTACCTCATCTAATAATTTGTCACTTATTTTTACATATACATCTTTTGATTTAATAATTTTGTTTATTTGATTTAAAATAATTTTTTTTCTAATATTGTGATCTAAGATAATTTTGTTTTCTTTTAATAATTTTAAATAATCTTTATAGGATTTAATTACATTTGTTGAATCTTCTGTTGAGCTATCACTAAAAGTTAAATTATTACTTTCTAGATGAAAAAATTTAAATTTAATTATTTTCCTATCAAATAAAGCTAGAATTGACTTTAAAGGTCTTCCCCAGCTAAGTTCATAGTTTGACCATTTCATAGACTTTTTCCATGAAAATTTAACAATCGTCTCTGGTATTAATTCAGATAATTTTTCAAAAACGTCTATTGTCTTTGGTTTAATAAAAGCAAAGTAAAATTTACCTTTTTCATTCTCTTCTTTTGTAACATCTTTTTTTTGAAGATTGTTAGATCTAAGAAAACCTTCTAATGCTTGAGCCGGTGCACTTAAATTTGGTCCTTTGATTTTTACTCCCTTTTTTTTTATTTTTTTTGGTATTCCATCAAAATAAATAACTAACCTATTCGGTGTTGAGTATGAAGTGCCAGATCTAAAAGTAATATTATTTTTTTCAAAATTTTCTTTAAAAAGATTTAATAAATTTTCTCGAGCATTTTTTTGCAAACCGGCAGGCATTTCCTCAGTAAAAAACTCTAAAAAAAATTCGGACATCAATTGTCCTGGTTATCTAGCCATACAGATGCTGAACCCTTAGTCAATTCTCTTATTCTTGAAATATATTCTGCTCTTCTTGTAACGCTTATGACACCCCTTGAATCTAATAAATTAAAAATATGACTAGCTTTTAAACATTGATCGTATGCTGGTAGCGATAGCTTATTATCTATTAAATTCTTGCTTTCAGATTCTATCATATCAAAAATTTTAAATAGATTTTCAGTGTTGGCATATTCAAAATTATAAGCTGAAAACTCTTTTTCCGATTGATAAAAAATATCTCTATATTTGACTCCCGTATTGTTCCACTCTAAATCAAATACATTGTCTTTTTTTTGAGTAAACATACATATTCTTTCCAGTCCATATGTTAATTCTACTGATATTGGTTTGCATTCAACACCTGCCATCTGTTGAAAGTAAGTAAATTGAGTTATCTCCATACCATCACACCACACTTCCCAACCAAGACCAGCTGCACCTAAAGTAGGACTTTCCCAGTCATCTTCAACAAATCTAATATCATGTTCTTTGTGGTCAATTCCTATTTTTAGTAAACTGTTTAAGTAAAGTTTTTTAATATTTTTTGGTGATGGTTTTATAATAACCTGAAATTGATAATAGTGCTGCAGTCTGTTTGGGTTGTCTCCGTAGCGTCCATCCGATGGTCTTCTTGAAGGTTGTACATAAGCAGCACTCCACGGTTTAGGCCCTAAAGACCTTAATGTTGTTGCGGGGTGAAATGTGCCAGCTCCAACTTCCATATCATAAGGTTGTAAAATAACACATCCTTGATTGCCCCAATATTTTTGAAGATTTAAAATTGTTTCTTGAAAAGTTTGAATTTCTTTGTTTTTTTTTTTAATTTTTTTTTTAAAAACCATATTTTTGCCAGATAGATCTTTCTTCTAATACTTGTATAAGTTGATCTACGTGATTTTCGCTATTTGCTGAAATTTTTTTATTAATCCAACTTTTTTGTTTTTCAAATTTTTTAATCACTACACTTTCTCCAAATTTTTCTTTTAAAATATCTTCTACATTTCCTATACCATCTATCAAGCCCAGTTCTTTTGCTTTAGATCCAGACCAAAACTCGCCAGTAAATAATTCAACTCCAGTTTTTTTTTTTAATTTAAGAGATCTGCTATTTTCAACAACTTTTATAAAATCCGCATGAAGATCTAACTGAATATTTTTTAGTCTTTCTATATCTTCTTTTTTTTCCTCTAAGAATGGGTCTAGAGTGCTTTTATTCTTTCCGGCCGTATAAACTCTTCTCTGTATTCCAATTTTTTTTATTAATTCCTGAAACCCAAATGATGAATAGATAACCCCGATTGATCCTATTATAGAGCTTGAATTTGCATATATTTCATCACCAGCACAAGCAATTAAATATCCACCTGAGGCAGCAACATCTTCTGCAAAAACTAATACTTTAACATTATATTTTTTGGCCATTTTTCTTATATAGCTATAAATTAAATGTGATTGAACAGGAGAGCCTCCTGGTGAATTAATTGATACTGCAACAGCTTTAATTTTTTTTAGAGAAAATGCTTTTTTTATTAACTCCTGTTGTCCAGCAAAATCGATACCTTGTTTAAATTTTCCAACATTTCCAATAACTCCACTCAAGCTTATTATTGGAACAACATTTTTTTTTTTAAATAATGAAAACATCTGAAATTTATTGATTAATACATTATTATTTAAGATCTTTTAAGTTTTAAGTCAAAGAATTATACATACCTATAGTTGAAATTCGGGTGCGTCAATTGATAGGTAAAAAAGGATATTTAAATATAATAACCTTTAAAAATGGGTACCGTAATTAAACTTCAGCAAAAAATTAACAATTCTTACAATGAACTGAAGTCTATTGTTGATGAAAAACTTATTTTAGTAGAAGAAAAAATAAAATCAAAACTTTCTAGTGATGTAAATTTAGTTGAAAAAATGATTTCATATCATTTAAATACTGGTGGCAAAAGAATTAGAGCTCTATTAACTTTAGGATCATCAAAACTATGTGGTTATTCAAAAGGAACTAGAGATGTTAATTTGGCCGCTTGTGTTGAATTAATTCATAATGCTACTCTTTTACATGATGATGTAATTGATAAAAGCACAATGCGTAGAGGTAAAAAAACTAGTAATTCTATATGGGGAAACCAATCATCAATTTTAGTTGGGGATTATCTTTTAAGTCGATGTTTTGAAATGATGGTTGAGGATGGTGATTTAGATATATTAAAACTTTTATCATCTACTTCGGCTAAAATTGCACAAGGAGAGGTTTTGCAATTAGAACATAAAGGTGAAGTTGATATGCTTGAAGAAACTTACTTAAAAATAATTAATTCAAAAACAGCAATATTATTTTCTGCAGCTACAAAAGTTGGAGCAATGTTATCAAATAAAACTGAGAAAGAAAAAGAAGCTTTGGAGTTTTATGGAAAAAATCTAGGTCTTACTTTTCAAATTGCTGATGACACATTAGATTATAATGCTAATTTGAGTTTATTTGGTAAAAAAATTGGCCAAGATTTTTATGAGGGTAAAGTTACCCTTCCAATTATTTTAATTTTCCAACAAGGAAATGTTATAGAAAAAAAATATATTAAAGACGTCTTTCAAAAAAAAGAAAGGTCAAAAGAAGAATTTAACAGCATACTTGACATAATATCTAAGTATAAAATTATTAATCAATGTTATAAAAAAGCAGAATATTTTATAAATTTATCATCAAACTCATTAAGTATTTTCCCAGAGTCGGAGGAAAAACAAGTTCTAGAAAATTTAACTACTTTTAGTTTAGAAAGATCTTTTTAAGGATTCAATAAAACCTTTTTCCATCCATTATTAATTTTATTATATTTTAATCTTTCATGTATTCTGCTAGGGCCATCCAACCAAAATTCAATACTTGATGGAATTAAATTCCATCCAGACCAATGCTTAGGTCTTGGTAAATTTTTTTTTTTTGGATATTTTTTTTTATACTTTTCTATATTTAATAATAAATCATTTCTATTTTGTAAAATTTCAGATTGTCTTGATGCCCAAGCTCCTATTCTACTTTCATAGTTTCTTGAATTAAAATATTTATCAGCAACCTCATCCTTAACTTTATTTATTAAACCAACCACCCTTACTTGACGTTGTAAACTTTTCCAGTGAAAACACATAGCTGCTATTGGATTTATCTTAATGTCTGAGCTTTTTTTGCTATCTAGATTTGTGTAAAAAGTAAAACCATTCTCATTAACATCTTTTAACAAAACCATTCTAACTGAGGGAATACCTTCTTTATCAGAGGTTGCTAACGAAAGAGCATTTGGATCGTTAATTTCATGTTTATTAGCTTTATTTATCCATATTTTAAATAATTCAATAGGATTATCTATATCCAGAAAGCATTCATTTAAGCCTAATGAGTTTTTTTGATTCATAATTTTGTCTAAATAATCTATATAATATAACTTAATGTCATTTAATACATTTGGAAAGATATATCGTTTCACGACATGGGGTGAATCACATGGACCAGCAATAGGGTGTGTTGTTGACGGATGCCCCCCTAACATAAAAATTGAAGAAAAAGATATTCAGAAAGATTTAGATAGAAGAAGACCTGGGCAATCAAAATTTACTACACAAAGAAAAGAAAAAGATAAAATTCATATTTTGTCTGGTGTTTTTGAAGGTAAAACTACAGGAACACCAATTTCTATGATTATATATAATGAAGATGTGCGCTCACGTGACTATGAAACAATCAAAGATAAATTTAGACCAGGTCATGCTGATTATACTTATTTTAAAAAATATGGAATTAGAGATTATAGAGGTGGAGGTAGACAATCGGCTAGAGAAACAGCCAGTAGAGTCGCTGCAGGAGCAATAGCAAAAATAATTCTAAAAAACAAACTTGGTAAAAAATTCAATGTTATGGGTGCGGTTACTCACTTAGGGTTATTAGGTTGTGACTTATCTAAATGGAATGATTTAGAAATTAGAAAAAATCCATTTTTTTGCCCAGATAAATCTTCTGTAAAATTATGGGAAAAATATTTACTTGGAATAAGAAAATCTGGATCTTCATGTGGAGCCATAATTGAATTAAGAGCTAAAGGAGTTCCGATTGGACTCGGTGCACCTATTTATTCAAAACTTGATTCTGATATAGCTTCGGCATTAATGAGTATTAATGCTGTAAAGGGAGTTAATATCGGCTCAGGTATGAATTCTGCTTTTTTAAGTGGGATTCAAAATTCAGATGAAATAATTAAAAAAGGAAAAAAAACAGTTTTTAAATCTAATAACGCTGGTGGAATATTAGGTGGAATTTCTTCTGGACAAGATATTATTGCTTCTTTCGCTGTTAAACCTACTTCTTCAATTTTACAAAGCAGGAGAACAATTGATAGATTTGGAAAAAATACAAATATTTCAGTTAAAGGTAGACACGATCCCTGTGTAGGTATCAGAGCAGTTCCGATTGGTGAAGCAATGTTAAATTGTGTGTTACTTGATCACTACCTTATGAACAAAGCTCAATGTGGAAATTAATTTTTTGATTTAACTTTTGATAAAATTATATTTGATTTCAAAGTATTGATAACTTTTTCTTCTATAGAAATAGAATCTAGACCTGCTTTTAAATACATATTTTCTGGAGTATCTTGATCTAGAAAAAAATCAGGTAAAATCATTGATCTAAACTTTATACCTCTATCAATAAGACCTTTTTCAGTTAAAAAATAAAGTACGTGAGATCCAAAACCTCCTATAGATCCTTCTTCAATAGTTATAATCACTTCGTGAGAGCTTGCTAAATTTAAAATTAAATCTTCATCCAAGGGTTTTGCAAATCTGGCGTCGGCAACCGTTGTTGAAATTCCTTTTTGAGAAAGTGAGTCTGCAGCCTTCAAACATTCTTGTAATCTAGCACCAAAACTAATTAGTGCTACCTTGTTTCCTTCTTTGACTATTCTTCCTTTTCCAATAATCAATTTATCTTCTATGCTTGGTAAATCAATACCTACTCCGCTGCCTCTTGGGTATCTAAAGGCACAAGGTTGATTATTAATTTCTACAGAAGTATTTATCATTTTAACCAATTCACTCTCATCACTTGCTGCCATTACAATAAAATTTGGAAGAGTTGAGAGATATGTAATATCAAAAGAACCAGCATGAGTTGCTCCATCCGCTCCAACTAAACCTGCTCTATCTATTGCAAATCGAACAGGTAAAGATTGTATGGCCACATCATGAACTATCTGGTCATATGCTCTTTGAAGAAAAGTTGAATAAATTGCAGCGTATGGTTTATAGCCTTCTGTAGCTAGCCCGGCTGCAAAAGTCACCGCATGTTGTTCAGCAATTCCAACGTCAAACATTCTTTTTGGAAATTTTTTCTCAAACAAATCCATTCCAGTTCCTGATGGCATTGCAGCTGTAATTCCTACAATCTTACTATCAAGCTCAGCATGCTTAATTAAAGTATCTGAAAAAACTTTAGTATAAGATGGTTTATTAGATGTAGATTTTTTTTGTTCACCCGTAATTACATTAAATTTAGATACACCATGATACTTATCCTCTGATTTTTCCGCAAAACTATAGCCTTTTCCTTTTTGAGTTTTTAAATGTATTAATATTGGTCCATTATGTTTAGATTCTTTAACATTTTTAAAAATTGGAACCAAAGCTTCTATGTCGTGTCCATTAACTGGTCCAATATAATAAAAACCTAGTTCGCTAAACAAGGTTCCTCCCGTAACTATATTTCTTAAAAAATCCTCAGCTTTTCCGGCGTTTGCACTAAATCTTTTTGAAAAGGCTGAAAATATTAATTTTACTGTTTCTCTAAAATTAAAATATATTTTACCTGATAATAATTTAGCTAAATATGATCTCATTGCTCCAACTGGAGGAGATATAGACATATTATTATCATTAAGTATTACAATTAGTTTTGATTTTGTTGTGCCAGCGTTATTCATTGCTTCATAAGCCATTCCAGCACTCATGGCCCCATCTCCAATAACTGCTATTGAATTATTAGAATTATTTGAAAGACTATTAGCTACAGCAATACCTAATGCTGACGATATTGACGTTGAACTATGAGCGGCTCCAAAAGGATCGTATTCACTTTCAGATCTTTTTGTAAAACCAGATAATCCATTTCCAGTTCTTAAAGTTCTTATTTTTTCTTTTCTTCCTGTTAATATTTTATGAGGATAAGATTGATGACCAACATCCCAAATTAATTTATCTTTAGGGGTATCAAATATATAATGGAGAACTATTGTTAGCTCAACAACCCCCAGGCTAGATCCCAAATGACCTCCAGTTTCAGAAACTGTTTCTATAAGTTCTGTTCTTAATTCATTTGCTATAATTTTTAATTCGTCAATTCCATATGATTTTAAATCTGATGGAAAGTTGATTTTATCAAGATATTGATATTTTGACATTTATGATGATCTATTAATTATAATTTGTAAAGATTCTATTAAATTTTTTGATTTCATTCCATATTTTTTTAATTGTAAAATAATTTCATTTTTTAATTTATTAATGAATTTAATTGATTTATTGTGTCCATACAAATTAATTAATGTAGCTTTTCCACTTTTAATATCTTTTTTAGTTTTTTTTCCAGCTATTTTTGTATTGCCCTTAAAATCAATTAAATCATCTGCTATTTGAAATAATAAACCTATTTTTGCTCCTATTAAGTTTAAATCATTTATTTTTGTTTTTTTTTCATTTTTAATAATTGCAGGTGCAATACAACAAAAACTAAATAATCTGCCTGTTTTTTTTATTTGCATATCAACAATTTTAGAATAACTAACTTTTTTATGTTCAAAGTTTAAATCAAGATATTGACCTCCTGCTACCCCTGTGTGACCCGAACATCTTGATAACTCATATATTAAAGTAGATTTAATTCTATCTTTTATTTTTAATTTTCTGTCTGCAATTATCTCAAAGGCGAGAGTTAGTAAAGAATTACCTGCCAAAACTGCTGTTGCTTCACCAAATTTTTTATGTGTAGAAAGCTTTCCTCTTCTTAAATCATCGTTATCCATACAAGGTAAATCATCATGTATTAAAGAATAAGAATGAATACATTCAACTGCAGCACTTATCGCAATTAATGTTTTATAATTAATATTAAAAATTTTTCCAACATCTACTAAGATTTTTGATCTTATTTTTTTTCCACCAGAAAAGAGACCATACTTCATAGGTTTTAGTAAATAAGAATGTTTTTGGCTTTTAATAAAGTTTTTCAAATAACTATTAGTATCCTTTGCTATTTTTGATATTTCTAATTTAAGAGGCATTTTTTTTAATCAACTTCTTTAGAAATTTTATTTAAAAATTTATAAGTTTTTGAACTTATTGATTTAGCTTTGTCTTTAAACTTATTTTCAATAAAATTATTTAATTGTAAAAGTTGTTGATATTTATCCACTGAGTTCTTTAAATTCTCCTCTTTTTCTAATTCAACAACTGTTTTTGTTATCTCTTTTTGAAGATCCTCAAGTGATTTATCTTTTATATTTTCTGGAATATTTTTAGATTTCATATATATCCATATTAAATATTATATGAGAAGTATCTATTCAATTATAAAAAAAGCCAAAGATTATTTGGTAAATGAAGAGGTAATAGCTATTCCTACCGAAACTGTATATGGTTTAGCTGGAAATGCTTATTCTGATAAGTCAGTTAAAAAAATTTTTTCAATTAAAAATAGACCATACTTAAATCCCTTAATTATCCACTATGGTTATTTGAAAGATTTGAAGAAAGACTGCTATTTAAATAGTAATTTTAAAAAACTTTACAAAAAATTTTGCCCAGGTCCCTTAACATTTATATTAAAAAAAAGACCCGAATCTAGATTATCAAAATATGCAAATAATAATAAAAAAACTGTAGCCGTAAGATTTCCTAAACACATAATTGCAAAAAAACTTTTAAAAATTTTAGATTTTCCTCTTGCTGCTCCAAGTGCAAATATATCTACAAAACTAAGTTCTATTTCTAAATCAGATGTTAAAGATGAATTTAAAAATAAAATTAAATTTATTATAGATGGAGGCAAAAGTAATGTTGGTATTGAATCTACAATTATTGACTTGATTGGAAAACCTATAGTTTTAAGGCCCGGTGGACTTGAAATAGAAAAAATAGAAAAAGTTTTAAATCAAAAAATAAAAATTTTAAAAAAAACCAAAAATATTAAATCTCCCGGACAATTGAGTTTTCATTATTCTCCCGGCATACCTATTAGATTAAATATAAAAATTCCAAAAAAAAATGAAGCATTTATCCAATTTACAAAAAGAGGAAAACACAAAAAAAATTATTTTTACCTTAGTAAAAATGGAAATATAAATGAGGCTGCTAAAAAATTATATAGCTTATTAAGATATATTAAAAAAAAAAAATACAAATCTATAGCTGTTGATAAAATTCCAAATAAAGGTTTGGGTTTGGCAATAAATGATCGATTACAACGAGCGTCCTATAAATGATAGAAAATAAAATTGAAATTAGAAATTTAATTAAGAAATATAATAATATAGTAGCTGTTAATAATATAGATTTTACTATCCATGGTAATGAAGTAATTGGACTACTTGGTCCTAATGGCTGTGGTAAAACTACGACTATTGGAATGATTTTAGGTTTACTAAAACCTTCATCTGGAAAAATTATTATTAATGGTGAGAATATTGAAGAAAAAAGAATTAATTTACTATCTAAGATGAATTTTATTTCACCTTATATTGAATTACCAAAAAAACTTACTGTAAAACAGAATTTAATTGTTTATGGAAAACTGTATAATGTGAAAAATATAAATAACAGAATTGAATATCTTGCTAATGAACTTAGATTAGAAAATCTTTTAAACAAAATTACTGGTGAATTATCTTCAGGTCAAAAAAATAGAGTAAGTTTGGCTAAAGCTTTAATTAACGATCCTTCATTTCTATTATTAGACGAACCCACGGCATCTTTAGACCCAGAGACTGGGGATTTTATTAGAACATTTTTAGAAAGTTATAAAAAAGAAAAAAATTTATCTATTCTTCTTGCATCTCATAATATGAGTGAAGTTGAAAGATTATGTAATTCGGTATTAATGATGAAAGAAGGTATAATTATTGACCGAGGTGTTCCTAAAGAATTAATAAAAAAATATAGCAGAAAAAATTTAGAGGAAGTATTTTTAGAACTTACAAGGAATAAAAATGTGTTTTAATAGAATCTATGGTCTTTTTTTAAGACACTTTTTTTTAATTACGCAATCTTTTCCAAGAATTTTAGATTTGATTTATTGGCCGTCAATTCAAATAACTTTGTGGGGATTTATCTCAATTTTTTTTACAACACATAGTACATATTATAATGGAGCTGTTGGTGTAATTCTGACATGTGCCATTCTGTATGATTTTTTATTTAGAACAAGCATTGGTTTTAATATGTTATTTTTAGAAGAAATTTGGAGCAGAAATTTTACTAATTTATTTATTTCTCCAATAAGATTAAGTGAAATAATAACATCTCTCGTTTTTACAGCATTGGTAAGAGCTCTAATTGGTCTTGTTCCAGCCATATTACTAACTTCACCTTTGTTTGGAATATCCTTACTCGATCTTGGTTTTCCATTATTTTTTCTTTTTTTAAGTCTATATATTTTTGGAATTACACTAGGTTTATTTGTATCTGCTGGATTACTCAGATTTGGACCTTCATTTGAAAATATTGCATGGTCAACATTATTTTTGCTAGCGCCTTTTGGTTGTGTTTATTATCCTATAGAAACCTTACCTGAAATTTTTCAAAATATAGCCCTCTATCTTCCTCTTGTTTATATTTTTGAAGAAGCAAGAAATATATTAATTAATCAAACTGTCAATACTCAAAATATTATTCAAGCTTTTTATTTAAATTTAGTTTACTTTATAATAGCTGTTTCGATATTTTATTATTCTTTTAATCAAGCTAGAAAAAAAGGAACTTTAATAAATATAGGAGAATAAATGCTAGAAAAAAGAATTATTATAATAGTTTACACAATTCTATCCGTTTATTGTTCCTATTTTATTTTAGGTAATAGTTTTTTTTCATTTACAGACAATAGTTGGATTAATTCAATAGATATGGTTCAGGATCTAGTTTCGTGGGAATTTTTTAAAAATGATAACTGGAAATTCCCAATAGGAATGAATCCGAACTATGGAATGGATATTGGTAATTCTGTGGTATTCACAGGATCAATTGCAATATTTGCAGTTTTTTTTAAAATAATAAATTTTATTTTACCTGAAAATTTTCATTATTTTAATTTGTGGTACTTTACATGTTTTTTTTTACAATCTTTAGTTTCTTATAAAATATTACACTATCTAACTAAAAACTCTCTTTATTCATTTTTAGGAAGTTTATTTTTTTTAATGTCACCAATAATGATTGGCAGATTGGTTATGCATATGACACTAGCTGCACATTGGCTAATTTTAATAGGTTTTTTTATTGAAATAGCTTCATCAAAAAAAGATAAATTAAAATATTGGATAGTATTAATTTCTCTATCTTCTCTAATACATTTTTACTTAACAATAATGCTTTTGGTTATATTTTTTATTTTTTCATTTAATGATTTTATTCAAAATAAAAAAATAAAAAAATTTCTTTTTGATAATTTTTTAAATTTATTAATTTTATTATTAATTATGTTTATATTTGGATACTTTAGGGTTCCACTAACTGACAGTATGGGAACTGGATACGGATATTGGAAATTAAATTTAGCTAGTATTTTCAATCCCCTACAAAATATAGGTGGATCTCAAATTGAATGGTCAAATATTCTATCTTCTGTACCTATGACAGCCGGAGAACAAATAGAGGGCTTTAATTATTTAGGCTTAGGAGGAATACTGTTATTTATAAGTTTAATAATATTATTTATATATAATTTTAAAAAAATTAATTTAAAACAAATTTTTCCTTATATTTTGATTTGTATAATATTTTTATTATTATCATTAACAAATAAAATAAGTTATTCAAATTACCAAATAATTAATATTAGTATACATGATTATTTATATGGCATATTTGGTATTATAAGAGCTTCTGGTAGATTATTCTGGCCAATTTATTATCTTTTATTTATTGGTTCAATTTATTTAATTTATAGAACTTTCTCAAATAAAAATTCTATTTTAATAATTATATTTTTATTAAGTATTCAAATTTATGATTTGTCAAAGGGTTTTATAAGTTTAAATAATAAAAAAATTTTTTTTGTAAATAAAAAAATAAAGCCAGATATATACTGGAATAATATTGATGATAAATATACAATTCTTAGAACAACATATTTAAATAATAGCTCGAACCTTATAAAAGAAATGAAAGATATTATTTTAGATTCAAATTTTAATAGTACTGATATTGTGAGATTAGGGAGATATAATAGAACTAACGCTTCAATAAGTAGACAAAAATTATACTCTGATTTTAATAATAAAATTGTTAATAAAAATACACTTTATATTATTGCAAGTCTTAACCATCTCAGAAATTTAAAACACTTATTTTTTGATGAAGATGTTAGTTTTTATTTTATAAATAATTTTTGGGTAATGATGCCAGAAAAAAATATTATTAATGATTTAAATAATACTGAAATAAAAAAAATTGATTTTATTGATCTAATTGTTAATAAAGAAAAAAAATTAATATTTTTAGATGAAAATAATATACACGGACTAGGTTGGAGCCACAATATGGGTCAAGAAGGGATTTGGTCTGAAGGAAAAATATCAACACTTTTATTTAAATCTGATTTAAATAAAAATAAAAAATATAAGATAATCATTAATTTAAAATCTATCTCAAAAAAGAAAAATTCAAATTTAAAATTTAAAATTTTAATGAATAATAATATCAAAAAAGAATATTCATTAAAAAATGTAGAAAATTTGAATGATGGTAATATTAGTTTTTATTTAAATGAATTTGATATTAATAAAAAAAAACATACTATTGATTTTTTGATTGAAAACCCAATATCTCCACTAGATAATTTTACTAGTCCTGATGGAAGAAAATTAGGAATATTAATTAAAAGTATTAAATTAATTGAAGAAAATTTGTAATTATCTACATAAAATTAATTAGAAAAATTTTCTTTTAAGCAAAAGATTAATTGTTTGAAAAATAGTTTTAATAACGCTCATTTTGCTTACGCCTTTTTTTAAATCATATCTTAAAACCATTGGAACTTCTTGCATTTTAATGTTTTTATCAAACTTAAATAATTTTAAGATAATATCCAATGAAACTGTAAAATCTGTTTCACTAAAAAAATTTTTATCATGAATCCATGCTTCTTTTATTTTTTTTAAATTAAAAGCTCTATATCCGCACGTATAATCTTTTACATTTTTAATTTGAAAAAAAACTTTAAAAATTAAAGAACCGGCATCACTTAAGAATTTTCTATAATAAGATAAGCCTTTAATGGCAGAATTTTCTTTATATCTGGATGCAATCACTACATCATAACCCTTAATTAATACTTCAATCATTTCTTCACTTAATTCTATTGTATGCGAATTATCACAATCCATTGTGATAATAATATCATCATCATTACCATTGTTAAAACAATAAGTCATACCAGTTTTGATAGCATTACCAAGTCCTTTGTTTTTTTCATGATAAATATTTATTAATTCAAAATTTAATTTATTTTCAAGAATTTTGTTTTCATCTTTAATTTTTGTGAGAATTTTTTTTGTATTGTCTTTAGACCCATCATCTACAACAACTACTTTTGTATTTAAAAAAAACTTATTTTTATTAAAAAAATTATTAAAACTATTTAACAGAATAGGTATATTAGGTTCTTCATTAAAAGCCGGTAAAACAAAATAAATCATAATTTACCTTTTTTTGTTTTTTAATTCTTTTTTTAAAACTCTTAAAATTTTATGACTTATATTCCCATCTCCAAATGGATTATTCCAGGAAATTTTTTTGAATAACATTTTTTTAACATTCTTGAGAATAATTTTTTCTTTATAACCCGAAACTATGTTTGATTTTATTTGAACAGTTTCTGGTCTTTCTGTTGAATTTCTTAATGTAACACATGGAACTTTAAGAATACATGCCTCTTCCTGGACTCCTCCAGAATCTGTTAAAATTAATTTTGCATTTTTTTGCAATGCTAAAAAATTGAAATAACCTAATGGATTAATTAATTTTATTTTGCTTTTTTTACTTTTAAAAAATTTGTTAAGATTTTTTTTTGTTCTAGGATGAACAGGCCAAATTATAGGAAGTTTATGGATTTTAATTAACTTATCAAATGTATTAATTAGTTTTTTTAATCTAAGTATATTATCTACTGTTTCGGGCCTATGTAAAGTAACTAATATATAATTTTTATCTTTTATACCTTCAATATTAAATTTTTTCTTTTTTTTTAAAATTTTTATATTATTTTTTACTACGTCAACAATTGTATTACCTGTAACAAATATTTTTTTTTTATCTATATTTTCATTTAGGAGATTTTTTTTTGCAAGATTGGTTGGTGGTAACAGTATATCACTTACTTGATCAGATATAATTCTATTAATCTCTTCGGGCATATACTTATCAAAAGAACGTAAACCAGATTCTACATGAACTAGTTTTAAATAATTATTTTTTAAATTTTTTTTTATTGAAATTTTTGTTGCGACCAGTGATCCTGCCAATGTTGTGTTCGTATCCCCATGAACAATAACATAATTTGGAATTTCTTTTAATAAAATTGGCTCTAATGAAATCATCATTCTTCCTGTGTGCTCAGATTCCATTAATGCACTTTTGGATTTGATATTTAAAAAGTATTTTGGTTTTGGTATTTGTAATTCCTTAAAAAAAATTTTATTCATATTGTGCGAATAATGTTGTCCAGAATGGACTATAAATGATTTAATTTTTTTTTTATTGCAGAGGTTAATCAATGGAGATAATTTAATAAATTCTGGTCTGGTGCCTGCAACAAATGCTATTTTCATTATATTTTAATCAATATATTAAATTTATATATATATAAATAAAATAAATTACTATTGGTGCGCCACATAGGAGTCGAACCTATAACCCCCAGATTCGAAATCTGGTGCTCTATCCAGTTGAGCTAGCAGCGCATTTATTATACTTATCATTTTGTAAGTTATAACTATATTATAAAATTATTAAAATGATAAATTTAACCGTAAATGATGATAATCAAAATAAACGAGTAGATTTTTTTATTAGCAGTATAAAAAAGGACATAAGTAGATCAAAGATAAAGATTTTAATTGAAAAAGGTTTTTTAAAAATTAATAACATTAAAATACTTGAGCCTTCAAAAAGGATTAAATTAAATGATAAAATTCAATTAGAGCTTCCCGAATCAAAAAAATTAGAAATAAAACCTTATAAATATAAATTAAATATTGTTTATGAGGATAATGATATTTTAGTTATTAATAAACCATCTGGTTTAGTGGTTCATCCTGGTGCGGGAAATACGGACAATACACTTGTGAATGCTTTAATACATTATGATAAAAAAAATTTATCCTCTCTAAATGGAGAATTGAGACCTGGAATTGTTCACAGAATCGATAAAGATACTAGTGGATTATTAGTTGTTGCAAAAAATGATTTTGCACATGCTCATCTCTCTAAGCAATTTAGTGAACACACAATAGAAAGAAAATATATTTTATTAGTCTGGGGAAAATTAAGACCTCAAGCTGGAAAAATTAAAACCTTTATTACCAGGAGTAGTAAAAATAGACAGTTAATGACTGTAAGTCTCTCAAAAGGTAAATTTGCAATAACTAATTATAAGACCATTGAATTATTTGAAAATGAAAATTCACCCACATTAAGTCTTCTTGAATGCAAATTAGAAACTGGTAGAACTCATCAAATAAGAGTTCATATGACATATAAAGGTAATCCTATATTAGGTGACAGATCATATAAAAAAAAATTAAAACAATTAAAAAATATTGATGAAGAGTTAAATAAAATAATTACTAAATTTAATAGACAATGCCTTCATGCAAAATCTCTAGGTTTTAAACATCCAATTACTAATAAAAATTTATTTTTTGAAACAGAATTGCCTAAAGATATTAATGAGATTGTTCAAAAACTAAGAATTATAGGCAATTATTAAGCCTTGTTTTAGACTAAATCTATTATTACATAATACATAATATGAGAAACAAAAATTTTAATCAAAACTTACCATCTCTAAGCAATGAAGGTGGTTTGTCTGGCTACTTAACTCAGATAAAAAAATTTCCCCTTCTTGAAAAAGAGGAAGAATATATGTTAGCAAAAAGCTGGAAAGATAGAGGAGATGTTAAATCTGCAGAAAAACTAGTTACAAGTCACTTAAGATTAGTTGCAAAAATTGCTATGGGTTATAGGGGTTATGGATTACCTGTAAGTGAAATGATATCAGAAGGCAATGTTGGCTTAATGCAGGCAGTAAAAAAATTTGATCCAGACAGAGGTTTTAGATTAGCTACTTATGCAATGTGGTGGATAAAGGCTGGTATTCAAGAATATATACTTCGATCCTGGAGTCTTGTTAAAATTGGAACTACAACAGCACAAAAAAAACTTTTCTTTAATTTAAAAAAATTAAAAAATCAGATTGCTCCTAGAACTGAGGGTGATTTACGTGATGAACATGTAACAGAAATAGCCAATAGGTTAGATGTAAAAGAAGAAGAGGTAGTATCAATGAACAGGAGATTAAGAGGTCAAGAAAGCTCTCTAAATACACCTATAGGTGAAGATGGTGATGAGTGGCAAGATTGGTTAACTGATAAAAAAATGGACCATGAATTAACTTTATCTCAAAATGAAGAAATGTCTCTAAGAAAAAAATTACTTAATAAATCTTTAGAAATACTAAATGAAAGAGAAAAAGAAATATTAAATGAAAGAAGATTAACCGATAAACCAAAAACTTTAGAAGAATTAAGCAAAAGATATAAAATTAGCAGAGAAAGAATTAGGCAAATAGAAAATAAAGCTTTTGAAAAAATTCAGAAATATATGTTAAATGCCTCAAAATCTGAAAATCTTCTTCCGGTAAATTAAATATCAAAAGGGTTCTCTAAAAGTATTGTATCTTCTCTTTCGGGGCTTGTTGATATACTTGATACTTTCACTTTGATAAAATCTTCAATAAAGTTTATATAATTTCTTGCTTCTTTAGGTAAATCTTCAATATTTCTAATTCCTTGTGTGGTGCTTTTCCAACCTGGAAATGACTTATAAATTGGCCTTATCTTAAACTGATCTTCGGCTGAAGCAGGCAAATAATCAATTTTATTTTCATCAATTTCATAATGAGTGCATATTTTAATTTCATCTAATTCATCTAAAACATCTAATTTTGTTAATGCTATTCCATTTATTCCAGAAATTTTTATCGACTGTCTAACCAATACTCCATCAAACCAACCACATCTTCTTTTTCTACTTGTTACAGTTCCAAACTCTTTACCTCGAGTACCTAAAATATCTCCAATATCATCAGTTAACTCTGTTGGAAAAGGTCCTTCTCCAACTCTTGTTGTATAGGCTTTCGTAATACCCAATACATAATGAATGGTATTAGGTCCACATCCCGATCCAGTGGCAGCAGCTGAAGCCACTGTATTTGAGGAGGTTACAAAAGGATAGGTTCCGTGATCAACATCTAGTAAAACTCCTTGCGCACCTTCAAATAATATTTTTTTTTGTTTTCTTTTAAATTCATCAATTTTAAGCCAAACTGGTTGGGAATATTTTAATATCTCAGGAGCAATTTCCATTAAATTTTTTAACAAATCTTTTTTTTTAAAAATTTTTTTTCCCAAACCTTTTCTAATTGCATTGTGATGCTCTAAAGCTATTTCTAGTCTTTTGTCTAAATTAGTTTCTGACCTTAGGTCCATAACGCGAATAGAGCGTCTACCTACCTTATCTTCATAAGCCGGTCCTATACCCCTCCTAGTTGTTCCAATTTTTCCTTTCCCAGCAGAATCTTCTCTGATTTCATCCATTTCTTTATGAAATGGTAAGATTAAATTAGCTGATTCAGAAATAATGAAATTATTTATATTTACTTCAACGCCTTGCTTTTTGATCTTTTTAATTTCCTCTAATAACGCCCAGGGATCTACAACTACTCCATTTCCAATTATAGAAATTTTATTTTTTCTAACAATTCCTGATGGCAGTAAACTTAATTTATAAACTTTTCCATCAATGACCAATGTATGACCTGCATTATGCCCTCCCTGAAATCGAACAACAACATCAGCTTGATCGGATAACCAGTCAACAATTTTTCCTTTTCCTTCATCTCCCCACTGTGAACCTACAACTACTACATTTTTCATTATTTAAACTTATTATTTATTATAATTGAACTTAAATGGTTAATAGGACCATGGCCTTTACCGTAGTTAAGGCTAGACCCTATAGCATTATTTACATATTTAGTACCAAGCTCACAAGATTTCATTAGAGGTTTTCCACATGAAAAAAATGTTGTTATAGCACTTGACAATGTACACCCAGTGCCGTGTGTATTTTTGGTTGTAATTTTTTTGTTATTAAAAATCTTTATTTCTTTTTTATTTAAAAAAACGTCATTAATAACTTTGGAGTTAAGATGACCCCCTTTAATTAAAACATTTTGTGCACCTAAATCTATCAATTTATTTGCTGCATAAATCATATCTTCGATATTTTTAATTTTAGTTTTAGTCAAAATTTCAGCTTCTGGAATATTGGGTGTTATTAAGCATACTTTTTTAATAAGTTTATCTCTTAAAATTTTAATTGCCTGATTATTTATTAATTTAGCTCCTCCTTTTGCAACCATTACGGGGTCTAAAATTATCTTCTTTATTTTAATTCTATTTAAAGAATTAATAATAGCGTTAATAACATTTGAAGAATGAAGCATGCCAATTTTTATTGCATCTGGTTTAATATCTTTGCAAGTAAATTCAATTTGTCTAGAAATATCACTAGGATTTATTGGAATAATAGATTCAACACCTGTAGTATTTTGAACCGTAACGGCTGTAATTGCTGTCATTGCATATGATCCTAATGATGTAATTGTTTTTATATCTGCTTGTATACCGGCACCACCCGATGAGTCTGACCCTGCTATAATTAATATTTTTGATTTCGGTTTCAATTTATTTGATTCTTTTTTTTATTAATTTTATACATTTTATAAGTAATTTTTTATTTACACTTTCTCCCATAATTCTAATTTTTGGTTCTGTACCAGATTTTCTAACAAGCAGTCTTCCTTGACCTTTGATCAAATTATTTGCAGTCTTAATTGATTTTTTTACATTAAAATTATTTATTACATTTTTATCTTTAACAATTATGTTTTCAAGTATTTGTGGAGTTTTTTTAAAAACATTTAAAAAATCACTAGCTTTTTTACCTTTCCTTAAAGAAAATAAAACTTCCAATGCTACTAGTAAACCATCTCCAGTTGTGGCAAATTTACCTAAGATAATATGACCAGATTGTTCTCCTCCTAAATTAAAATTATTTTTTTGCATTTTTTCTTTAACATAACGATCTCCAACATTGGCTCTGAGAAATTTTATTTTATTCAATCTAAGATATTTTTCTAATCCATAGTTGGACATCAAAGTTCCAATTACTCCTCCTTTTAACATTTTTTTATTTTTCCATCTTCTTGCTAATGCTGCAATTATTTGATCCCCATCAATTATATTACCATTCTGATCACACATAATTATTCTATCTGCATCACCATCTAATGAAATTCCAATATGTGCTTTATTTTTTTTAACAGCAGCTTGAATCTTTTTGGGAAATGTAGAGCCACATTTTTGATTAATATTCAACCCGTTAGGATTCACTCCAATAGAAATTACTTTTGCTCCTAAAGATTTGAATAACTTAGGTCCAGATTTGTAACCAGCACCATTAGCACAATCAATCACTATTTTAGTATTTTTTAAGCTAAAATTTTTTGGAAAATTTTTTTTTAATATCTTGATGTATTGTTCGTTACCACTTTCTAGTCTTTTTACTCTTCCAATAGATTTGGGTGTTGATAATTGATAACCAATTTTTTTATCGATTAAGCTTTCAATTCTTCTTTCAATTTTATCTGATAATTTTAAACCATCAGGACCAAATAATTTTAAACCATTGTCATAATAAGGGTTATGAGAGGCGGTTATCATAATTCCCATATTTGCTTTCATTGATTTAGTTAACATTGCAAGACCATTTGTTGGCAAAGGTCCAAAGGTGTAAACATGCATACCAGCAGAGGTTAATCCTGATACTAAAGCGGGCTCTAATGTATAGCCAGATAATCTTGTATCTTTAGCAATAACAGCAACTTGTTTATTTTTTTTTTGATTTTTAAAAAAAGTTCCTGCAGCTAAACCAAATTTAAAAAACATATCACCATTAATATTTCCTTTGTTAACTGTTCCTCTAATCCCGTCTGTTCCGAAATATTTTTTTTTCATTATTTATCAACCAGTTCCTTAAATACTTTAATTCCTTGCATCACTTCATTTACATCGTGAGTTCTCAAAATTTGCACACCTTGCATAGTTGCAAATAAAGAGGCGCCTACCGTTCCTCCTAGTCTTAGCTTGGTATCATTTATTCCAGAAATATCTTTAATAAATCTTTTTCTAGAAACTCCAATCAATATAGGAAAACCCAAGCTATGAAAAATAGAAATTTTACTAATTAAGCTCATATTATGTTTCAAATTTTTTCCAAATCCTATTCCTGGATCAAGTATTATATTATTGTGTTTAATTCCATTTTTTTTTAATTGTTTTATTTTTTTTTCAAAAAAATCATAAATATCTAATAAAACATTATTATATTTAGGTTTATTTTGCATCGTAAATGGTGAACCCTGCATGTGATGTATTACGAAAGGTAATTTATATTTTTTTAAAATATAGATAGTTTTTTTATCATAAGCTAATCCGGAAATATCATTAATTAATTTAACACCTAATTTAATACCTTTTTCCATTACTAAGGATTTTTTAGTATCCAAGGATAAATTAATTTTTTTGTTTAATTTAATTAAAGTCGGTTTTACTCTTTTCCATTCTGTTAAAGCATTTATCTCCTTAGATCCAGGTCTACTTGACTCGCCACCAATATCTATAATTTTTGCTCCTTGTTTATATAATTTTATTGCATGATGATATCCATTATTTTTTTTATTAAAATTTCCACCGTCAGAAAAACTGTCAGGTGTTAAATTTAAAATACCCATAATATTTGGAATTTTAGTAAAATTAAAATTAGAAAAATTTTTATTTTTTTTAATAATTATTTTTAAATCTTTTTTAATTTGATTTTTTAAATATAAAGGTAGTTTTTTTACTTCACTTAAATAAAATTTTTTTTTATAATCTCTTGATATTATCTCAATACAATCAAAAGAAATTTTTTTATTTCCATTTAATGGTAATGTTTTTTTTTCTTTGATTAATTTCTTTGAGTTACTACCATAATAAAAATTACACGCTCTTGTGTAATATTTTTTCATTATGTTTTAATGTACAAGATTAGGTTTAAGGCCCATAGATCCTAGCGCAGAAGATTTTTCTTCTTCAGTTAAGTCTTGATCCTTTTTTCTTTCCGGAGCTTTATTTTTCAAAATTAAATCTGATATTTCATCACCAGACAATGTTTCGTACATTAGTAAAGCTTTAGCTAATTTGTGTAAATCATCAATTTTTTCAGTTAATACTTGTTGTGCTCTCTTGTAACTTTTATCAACAATTTTTTTAACTTCACTGTCTATTTTTTTTACTGTATCTTCAGACATATTTTGTTGTTTTGTTACTGATCTTCCTAAAAAAACCTCTTCTTCATTTTCTCCATAAGCTAGTGGTCCTAATAAGTCACTCATTCCATATTTTGTAACCATATTTTTTGCCATTTTAGTAGCCATATCTATATCTGATGAAGCTCCAGAGGTTACTTTATCATGTCCAAAAATTATTTCTTCAGCAATTCTTCCTCCCATTGCTACAGCAATATCGGAGTACATTTTTTCTCGTGTTACTGAAAGTTGATCTTTTAAAGGTAATCGCATTACCATACCAAGAGCTCTTCCTCTTGGAATAATGGTAGCCTTATGAATAGGATCAGAAGCTTTTTCATTCATAGCTACAATTGCATGACCACCTTCATGATATGCTGTTAATTTTTTTTCATCCTCTGTCATCACCATAGACCTTCTCTCAGAGCCCATCATTACTTTATCTTTTGCTTCCTCAAATTCTGGGGACGTCACTGTTCTTTTATTTTTTCTGGCAGCTAATAATGCCGCTTCATTGACTAAATTTGCTAAATCAGCACCTGAAAAACCTGGTGTTCCTCTTGCAATAATTCTTAAATTTACATCTGGTGCCATTGTTATTTTTTTAACATGTACTTTTAAAATCGCTTCTCTCCCAATAATATCTGGATTAGAAACTACAACTTGTCTATCAAATCTACCGGGTCTTAATAAAGCTGGATCTAATACATCAGGTCTATTGGTTGCTGCAATAATAATAACACCTTCGTTAGTTTCAAATCCATCCATTTCGACTAATAGTTGATTTAAAGTTTGTTCTCTTTCATCATTTCCACCTCCCAAACCTGCACCTCTGCTTCTGCCGACTGCATCAATTTCATCAATAAAAATTATACATGGTGAATGTTTTTTTCCTTGTTCAAACATATCTCTAACTCTTGATGCTCCAACACCCACAAACATTTCAACAAAATCTGATCCTGATATAGTAAAGAAGGGAACATCAGCTTCTCCAGCAATCGCTCTTGCTAATAAAGTTTTACCAGTTCCTGGGGGACCTACAAGCAAACATCCTCTTGGAATTTTTCCACCAAGTCTACTAAATTTTTTCGGGTCTTTTAAAAATTCTACAACTTCTTCTACTTCTTCTTTTGCCTCCTCGACTCCAGCAACATCATTAAAAGTTATTTTTCCTTTAAGCTCATTCATCATTTTAGCTTTTGATTTTCCAAAGCCCATTGCGCCACCTTTTCCACCTTGCATTTGTCTCATAAAAAAAACCCAGACTGCAATTAACAAAAGCATTGGAAACCAAGATAAAAGAATACCTAATAAGGATGGCATCTTATCATCTGTTGGTGAAGCTGATATTGAAACTCCTTTTTCAGTTAATTTCGAAATTAAATTTGGATCATTTGCTGAATATGTACTAAAATTTTTTCCGTCTGCTAATATACCTTTAATATTGTTACCTTGAATATTAACCCGAACAACTCTGCCGTCATCAACTTCTTGTAAAAATTCAGAAAAAGTAATGGCACTTTGCGCTTTAATTGTCTGAGGGTTTTTAAACAAATTATACAAACCAATAGTCAAAAAAACTATTATTGCCCACATTGCTAGATTTTTAAAATTCATAAAATATTTAATAATTATAATACTAAGATATGAATTATTTTAAATTTAACAAGAGGTAAAAATGTCATAATATGCCTATTATCTTAAATTTTTAGACTTTATGCTCTTTCTTAACAAGATAAGTGTTGTTTATTCTTTCAATTATACACTTTCCAAGAGTAGATTTTAAATTTTTTTTATCTTTCATATTATTAATCAATCTAATTAAATCCTTCCCTCTTGGTGAATAATAACTATTACCAACTTTAGAAATTATGAATCCAATAACTCTAAAAATAGTTTCTTCAGATTCGGTGTTTAACAAATCTGCATTTATTAAACATTTGTCTTTATCAGAAAATAATACATAATTTTTCAATGATTTTTTATAATAATAATTTAAAGAGTTATCGGCTGATTTTAAATTTTCTAAAGTTAGTCTTATTTTATTAACATCCAATCCATCAGATTTAAAAATATTAAGATAATTTCTTATTCTTGTTCTAAGGTATATTTCTTTATAATTTGACGGATCTAAAATATATGTTCCAAATTTTTTTTTAGAAATATAAATCAAATCTTGTTTTTTTATAGAAATTAAAGGTCTAATAATTTTTTTATTACTATTTTCTAAAAAAGTACTTTCACTAAACGATGAAAGTCCTTTTAAACCACTTCCTCTAAATAATCTTATTAAAAAGTTTTCAATCAAATCTTCATTTTGATGTCCTAAAATCAGATTTTGTATTTCATATTTATTGCACTCTTTTAATAATAGCTCATATCTAATCTTTCTCGCATTTGCTTGAATATTTTTTTTTGGTACTTTTCCATTCCAGGTTAATATTTGCGAAGGAATATTTTTTTTTAATAATATTTTTTTTACCTTATTTGCTTCATTGGTAGATTCTTTTCTTAACTTATGATTAACAATAAAAATTTTTAATTTTGTTTTAAATTCTTTTGAATAAATTTTGCTCAAATAAGCTAATGCTAAGCTATCTGGGCCTCCCGAAACTCCAACTGCAAATGTTCTATTTTCAAAATTTTTAAATAAAACCTTTTTAAAAATATCATAAGTTCTTTCAATTTTTCTATCTTTTAAAAAAATTTTTGTTTTATTAAGATTTGCTTTTTGGGCAACCAAATTTCTTTTCTTCATATTTTGCTTTTTGAAGAACAGATTGGCTGGCTTTTGGGTATTGTTTCTTTACACCAGAAATCATTGAGCAGCCCTGATCTTTTTCTCCTATCTGAACTAAAGATACACCAAGTTTTAATAAATTTATAGGTGCTTTAAGACTTTTTGGAAATTTTTGATACCCCTCTAAATAAGCTGTTGCTGCATCTGTAAATAATTGTCTTATTCTAAATGTTTCAGCATACCAGTACTGGGCACTTCCTGCTAGTTCATGATCTGGATTTGAAACTACAAATTCTCTTAATGCTACTTCTGCAGTATTATAATCACCAACTTTTAAAAAACTAGTAGCAAACTCATATTGTTCTTTTGGGCTACCTTTTGGTAGAATTTTTTCTTCTGCTTCAAATTTTTCTGTAACAATTGAGCTGGTTGTGTCGATTGATTGAGTTTGTTGTGTAGTAGAAGTATTGCTCGTATCATAAGAACTTATGGCTCCTAAATCTTGTGGCTGATCAGAACCTGGTAATTCTTTTTTAATTTTATTTTTTTTATTTTTTGAAACAGTATTATTTTCCAAGTCCTGAAAACGTAGTTGATTATCTGCCTGAATTTTTGAAAGTCTATTTGAAAGTTTATCTATCTTAAAATTAATTTCTTCAAATTTATTTGTTAAATCTTGGAATTGTTTTTCAATTTCAGATAATTTTAAAAGATGTCTTGTGAGCGCGTCTTCAGATAAATTATTATTTTTTAAATTTGAATTATTATCTGATAAATTAGAGTTGCCGGAATACACTGCTCTTTCCAATGTTTTTAAATCTTTTTTTATAATTTCAATCGTTTCAAATACATCATGATTATCAGCTAAAATTTTTGAGTTTAATGGAATTACAAATAACAATAAAATTAAGAAAGAATTTAATGCAATTTTTTTAGTTACTATCATTTTTTCATTAATAATTAAAATAATGGCAAAAAAAAGACCCTAGAATTAATCTAGGGTCTTTTACTGATTTTGTTAATTTTATTAATTTGATTTAACTGTTACAGATCTTCTATTTTGTGACCAAGCCAAAGGTGAAGATCCTGAATTAACAGGTCTTTCTTTTCCATAGCTTATTACAGATAATCTATTTCCAGATATACCGTAAGTCATCAAATAATCTTTAGCAGAGTTAGCTCTTCTTTCACCTAATGCTAAGTTATATTCTCTAGTTCCTCTTTCGTCTGCATGTCCTTCAATAGTAAAATTTAAAGAACTATTTTTTCTCATCCATCCAGCTTGTTTTCTTAGCGTGTCTCTTGAAGCTGTAGTTAAAACTGATTCATTTGTAGCAAAGAATACTCTGTCAGGAACTCCTTTTGCTAAAAATTCAACTGTATCTGTTCCAGTATAAACATCGCCTTGTAATTTTGTATCTACTTTTACCGACGCACACGCAGATAAAAATAAAGTTGCAAAAATTACTAATAAAGTATTTTTGTTTAGCACTTTAAAATTCATGATAAATATCTCCTTAAATAATATTGTTTAATCTTAATATTTCAAACTTAATTAGATGTTTCAAGGGTTAATTTCAACATAATAATTGCATACTTTGGCTACTTTGATAGTACAGATGACCAAGATGGGTCAGATGCATCAGTTAAAGTCTCTACTTTTCGCTCATTATAACCTGTTAAATCGATAGACCACAATTTTGCAGTAAATCCCTCTCCATTATTTCCAGATTTAGTTTCTCTGTAAAAAATTATAACTCTGCCATTTGGAGACCATGAGGGAGCCTCTTGATAAAAATTTTCTGTTAAGAGTCTTTCGCCTTTGCCATCGATTCTCATTACACCTATATAAAATTTACCTTTATGAAGTTTGGTAAATGCAATCAAATCACCTCTAGGAGACCAAACTGGTGTTCCATATATTCCATTTCCAAAAGATATTCTTTTTACATTCGACCCATCGCTTCTCATCATATATATTTGTTGGCGTCCACTTCTATCAGAATTAAATGTTATAAACTTTCCGTCGGGAGAATATGATGGTGATGTATCAATAGAAGGATGATCTGTAATTTTTTCTACTTCTCGTGTATCTAAATTCATTGTAAATATATCTGATTTACCATCTTTAGCAAAACTCATAATAATTTTTTTACCATCTGGCGAAAATCGAGGAGCAAATGTCATTCCAGGAAATTGACCCACTACTTCCTGAACTCCTGTTTCAATATCTAACAAGTAAACTCTAGGCAAATTTCTAAAATAAGATAAATAGGTTACCATTTGGTTGGTAGGACTAAACCTAGGTGTTAAAACTAATTCATTACCTAAGGTTAAATATTTTGTATTTGCACCATCTTGGTCCATAATAGCTAGTTTTTTTATTCTTTTAGTTTTAGGTCCTTCTTCTGCTACATAAATAATTCTTGTATCAAAATATCCTTCTTCACCAGTTAATCGTTGATAAACCTTATCGGTAATTATGTGACCAACTCTTCTCCAATTATTTGGAACAGTTGTAAAAGCTAATGCAAGAATTTCTCTACCAGCTAATATATCCCACAATCTAAACTCTACTCTTAATTTATTATCAATAAATTCAACTTTTCCTGTAATTAGTGCTTGTGCTTTAATTAATTGCCAATCCTCAAATCTTGGTTTTAAATGTGCAATATCTGGTTTTTGAATAAAAGCATCTTTTTTTAAAGGATTAAATAAACCGGTTTTTTTTAAATTATTTTCAATTATATTTGAAATTTCTAACCCCAATTTTAAACCATCCAATTCATTAGAAATTTTTTGTGCTGATACTTTATCAACAAATAATGGTGAGACTGCTAATGGCAAAGGGTTTAAATTACCTCTCGTAATATCAACTTCTATTAGAGCTACTGCATTAGATATAAATATACATAAAACTAAAAATATTTTTAAAATTATCTTATTCATTATTAATAATTATCCTTTTAACATTTCATTTGCATCAAAATTTAATTGTATATCTTTCCATCTTTCATAGCCAGTAGTTGGTACCCTTAGGGGTTGGCATAGTTTTACAGCTCTCAAGGCGCTTTCTGCTAAAACTTTATAAAAACTTTGCCCTGGTCTATTCATTCTAGCGTGATCTAATATTTCTGATTTTCTTATTGTTCCATCCGGATTTAATTTAAGTTTTATTCTAACTAATAAATCTTCATTAAAAGGCAAACCTAACGGTACGCTCCAACAACCGAAGATTTGAGCCTTTAAAGCATCCTCTTCACTTAAAGAAAGAGTAGAATTAACTATTGATTTATCTTGGCTTTGAGTAATTTTGTTATCTTTTTTTATAGTTTCTGCATATTCCTCTTTAGATTTATCAATTAAAGCTGCTATTTGATTTGGATCAAAAATTTCTTTTTTTTCAAATTCTGATACTTGTTTTATTTCAGTTTCTACTTTTTCAGGATTCTGTTTATCTGTCTCTATTTTTTCTTTTTTTTTAACTTTTTTATCTGGCAAAGGAACGGCATCTGGCTTTTCTTTCTTAACTTTTTTTGGTGGTGCTTGCTCAGAAACTACCCTTTCTTCTTTTTTTTTTATTTCTTCTAATATTTTTTTTGCTTTTGGGGCATATGATATATTTGTTTTGTCACTAATTTGAATTAATTCAACTGAAACTATAGGTGGTAAATCTAAAGGAACTCTTTTCATAAAAGGTAAGCTTAATGCTGTTAATACAATCATAAAAATATGAAAAAAAGTAGAAACTAAAATACTTTTAGACATCTAATTCTAAATTATCTTTCTTTATAGGGTTCTGAAATAAGGGCAACTTTTGTAAATCCTGAACCAGAAAGCATACCCATAACCTCTAAAACTCTTCCATAATTAATTGTTTTATCTCCCCTAACATAAATTCTAGTATCTGTTCTGTTTTTAGCTACTGCTAATATTTTTGCAATAATCTTATCAAATTCAACTTGGCTTTCTTGTATAAAAATTTCTCCTTTTGAGTTAATTGAAAGCGTAAGAGGTTCTTGTTCCTCGGGTAAAGAATCAGCAGAGCTTTCGGGAAGGTCAACCTGAACGCCCACAGTTAAAAAAGGTGCTGTTACCATAAAAATTATTAACAAAACTAACATTACGTCTACAAATGGAGTTACATTTATTTCACTCATTGGTTCTTTTGATGAACGATTTATTTTAAAAGCCATTTATTAAAATTAAATAATTGATAAAAAACGTTTTGAAAAATTTTCTACTTTTTGTAAATATTTTTTAGCATCACTATTAAATTTGTTGTAAGCAATTACAGCTGGTATAGCGGCTAACAACCCTAGTGCTGTTGCAAATAAAGCTTCAGCTATCCCTGGGGCAACTATTGCTAAACTTGTATTTCTTGAAATAGCTATTGATTGAAAAGAATTCATTATTCCCCAAACAGTTCCAAATAAACCAATAAAAGGTGCTGTGGATCCGACTGTTGCCAAGAAAGTAAAATACTTTTCTATACTCAACATTTCTTGTTCAGTTGAAATTTCTAAAATTCGAGCAACTCTTTCACTTTGATTTGAATTTCTTGTTTTTGATTTTAACATTTCGCTCATACCAGATTTAAATATTTTGCTCAGGGGATCTGTTGTATTTGAGGGTATGTTGTTATAAATAACTTCAGCAGACTTGGATTTCCAAAACTTTTCTTCAAATTGAGTGGAGCTAATATTTATTTTTTTAAAAAGTTTGTATTTATCTACTATTAAAGCCCAAGAGAATATTGATGCTGCTATTAAAATTATAATTACACTTTTGACAATGAAATCTGCTCTGATAAATAATTTAATTAAAGAGAAATCTGTACTTCCTCCTAAACCAACTGCTTGGGTTGCTATATCTGCTTCCATAGTTTTTAATTTACACTAAAATGTGTCATGATTTAGACCTTTGACCATACTTTAAGTATATAAATACTATAAATCATTTGATGTTTCGTGAAAAAATCTAGCTATTAGTATTGCGTCAGCTTTATTTCCATCTTTTTTTCTAGATAATTGAGAAGAAATATAAGGAAAAGCCTCAATTACCTTAGTTCTGCTGGCATCCTTTTCACTATTTATTAAATTGAAGTGTTTTTTCCATTTTACCGGTCTAACAAAATACATGGGTATTTTAAGTGCAGCACATATTCCTTTTAAAACTCCAAATGATTGACCAAAATTAAACATACTAGTAACACCCTGTCCGGGCATAGCTGACACTTGCTCTATGATAACTTTTATATCACCGTCATTAATCATTTCATTATTAATAATATTTGTTATTTCAGCACCATTTACTTGTTTTTTATTTTTTTTACCATCAATCATTGTTGGCATATCATAAAGAGATATTATTTTTCCTTTAGACAAAAAACACATCGCTCCACTTATACCAGGGTCTATACCAACTATAATCATTAAGTAATGTTTAATCCTTTTGTATTTGTAAAAAAATTTTGGACATCATCATCGTCTTCTAATGCTTCAAAAAAATTTTCTATAACTTCTATTTTATCTTTAGTAATATCAACTTTATTTAAAGGAATCCATTCAATACCTGTAAATATAAAATTTAAAATTTTTTTTTCTATAATTTTTTTAACTTTATATAATTCTTCTTTATTGCAAAATATTTCATGAATATTTTCGGTTGATATACATTCCTCTGCGCCAGCATTAATTGCTAATTCTAAAATTTTTTCATCAGAAATTTCTTTTTTATTTATTCTAATCACACCTAATTGATTAAAATTGTGCGATGCAGAGCCTAGTGTTCCTAGATTACCTCCATATTTTTGAAAAATTGTTCTAACATTCGATGCCGTTCTATTTTTGTTGTCTGTAAGTGTTTCAACAACAACTGCTATTTTTTCTGGCCCGAAACCTTCATATCTTAAATTTTCAAAATTTACATCTTTGTTTATTTCTGATTTTGCAATAGCTCTTTCAATATTATCTTTTGGCACATTAGCTGATCTTGCTGCCTGAATTGCAGACCTTAACCTTGAATTTGTGTCTGCATCTTTTGATCCAAATTTGGCTGCAACAGTAATTTCTTTAGAGAGTTTAGAAAATATTTTTGATCTCAGTTTATCTGTTTTACCTTTTTTATGTTTAATCCCTGCCCAATGTGAATGTCCTGCCATATTATTTTTTTTCTTCTAAAACTCCACCAAAAATAAATTGTTTAATTGATTTTGCTAAACCAGTTTTTATATCACCCTCAATAATTGCTCCACATAAAGTGGCCTCTCCATTGGACGGGAAGTGCTTTTTTGAATCTTTATTAAAGAATCTATTTAAAGAATTATGTTTATCCATACCAATAACAGAATCGTAATCTCCACACATACCAGCATCAGTTTGATATGCGGTACCAGCATTTAAGATATGGTTATCGGATGTTGGTACATGTGTATGAGTGCCAATAACTAATGTAGCATTTCCATCAAATAAATGACCTATTGCCATTTTTTCACTAGTTGTTTCTCCATGAAAATCCACAACTAAAAAATCCATATCTTTTTTAATTTTATATTTTTTTAAAAATGTATCAACTGTTTGAAAAACATTATCACTTTTTTTCATAAAAACATTTCCCATTAAATTTAAAACACCTATTTTTACAGAACTTTTAATATTATAAATCTGAAAACCTTTTCCAGGTGTTAGAGCGATCATATTTTCAGGTCTTAATAATCTACTTTCCTTAGAAATATGTTCCATTATTTCTTTTTGATCCCATACATGATTTCCTGTAGTGATTACATTCACACCAGAATCAAATAGATTGTTAGCAATTTTTTCTGTTATTCCCACTCCTTCATCTGCAGCATTTTCTCCATTAACTATAACAAAATCTATTTTATTTTTTTTTATTATGTCTGGTAAAAAATTTTTTATAGCAAAACAACCTGTGGGCCCAACAACATCTCCTAAAAATAAAATTTTCATATTATCTTTTATAGATTAATTCCTTTTCATTTAAAATAAAATCTAAAGCAAAATCATTTTTATTTATTGGAATACGTGAAGTTTTTTGAAATGAAAAACCAATACCTATAGTTATAATTTTTTTATTTAAAGATAATTTTTTTAATGCCCTGTCATAGAATCCTGCTCCATAGCCCAATCTATTTAGTTTATAATCGTAACCAACGAGAGGAACCAAAATTATATCTGGATATAATCTTTTATTATTTCTTTTAGGTTCTGGAATTCCATAATTGTCCAAATATAACGACTCGTCAGGTTGCCATTTAACAAATTTCATTTTATGATTTTTTTGTATAATAGGTAGGCACGTTTGTATTCTTTTAGAATTTAATTTTAATAAAAAATTAAGTACATTGACTTCAAAATTAATTGGATAATACCCAGCAATTGAAACTTTTTTATTTTTAAATTTTTTATTTAATAAATTAATAATTTTATTGAATGGAAAAATTATTTTTTCATCATAAAAATTTTTTCGCTTAAGTAAAAGTTTTTTTCTTAATAGAGATTTATCATAAATCATTTACTGAATTGATTTATCTTGAGATGTTTTTTCAATAAAATCTTCAATTGATTCAGTAGTTTTATCTAGCATTAATTCATATTCATTTTTATTTTTATCAATCATTTCTTTTAAATTATTTAGATCACTATTCAGCTTGGTAATCTCTTCATCTTTAGTTTCTTTATATCCCAGAACCAAAGATCTCAATTCTTTAAATTTATTTGATAAGTCGCTTAATTCTTTTTTCTTTTCCTCTATTTTTTTTTTTGTTTCATAATATTCATCAACAATTTTAATTGATGATAAAAGCAAAAGTTTGTTTTCTCCAATGCTGCCTAAGTCAGCTTTCAAATCTTTAAATCGTTTGTTTAAATATTCAGAAAGCTCAATTAAATGATCTTCTTGGCCATCATCACAAGAAAGAAGGTAATCTTTACCATTAAATTTAATATTTACATTTGCCATTTATCTATTTCATCTATTAAACTATCTGTTTCTTGATTCAATTCATCTATTTTTTTAGAAAATTCACTTTGATTCTCAGTTTTTTGATTATTTTCAAAACTAAAGTTATCAATTTGAGTTTTTAACCCCTTATGTTCTTCTACCAACGTTGAATATTTATTTTCAATTTCTTCTTTTTCAATTTTTAATTGATTTTTTTGATTAACAAGCTGCTTTAACGTATTTTTTAAATCTTCTAAATTAACATCTAGATTATCAAGCCTTGAAATGGCTGTTTCTAATTTTTTTTCTTTTTCTTCAAAAGTTTTCATTTATAAATATATTTTAACATATTTATTAATTTGATTCATCTAAGTCTACAAAGGTTTTATCATGGGTAATAAAATTAAAGATCTGTCTAATGCAATTAGATTTTTATCAATAGATGCGGTCCAAAAAGCTAATTCTGGTCATCCAGGAATGCCCATGGGTATGGCTGATGTTGTGTCTGTATTATTTAAACACTACCTAAGGTTTAATCCAAAAAATCCAAATTGGTCTAATAGAGATAGATTTGTTTTATCTGCTGGTCATGGCTCAATGCTTCTTTATTCGTTGCTTTATCTAACTGGCTATAAAAGTATTTCACTAAATGATATTAAAAATTTTAGACAACTAAACTCTATCTGTGCGGGTCACCCTGAATATCATCCTGGTACTGGGATTGAAACAACAACCGGTCCACTAGGACAAGGAATTGCCAATTCTGTTGGTTTTGCAATTGCAGAAGAAATTTTAAAAAAAAAATTTGGTAAAGAAATATTTAATCACAAAACATATGTTTTGGCAGGCGATGGTTGTTTGATGGAAGGAATAAGCCATGAATCAATGAGTTTGGCCGGTCATTTAAAATTAAAAAACTTAGTTATGTTGTTTGATAATAATTCAATATCAATTGATGGGCCAACTAATTTAACTGTTTCAGATAATTTTAAAAAAAGATTTGAAAGCTATGGTTGGGATTATATTTTAATTAATGGTCATAATGAAAAAGAAATATTTAATGCACTGAAGAAAGTTCAAAATGCAAAAAAACCTACCGTTATTTCTTGTAAGACAAAAATTGGCTATGGTTCGCCTAATAAATCAGGTAAGGCTTCTTCACACGGGAGTCCTCTCGGCATAGATGAAATTAAACTTGTTCGAAAAATATTAGATTGGAAGCATAAGCCTTTTGAAATTCCCAAAAATATTTTAAATGAATGGAAAAAAATTGGTAACAAAGGTGTTAAACTTGAAGCAAACTGGAACAGGTTTTATAAAAGAAAGAAAAAAAATATAGATAAATTATTAAAAAATAAATTTTCTAAAACTTTAAAATCTGAAAAACAAAACTCTGTTAAAGAAATTAAAAGTTTAGCTACACGAAAGTCTTCTGAATTAACATTGAATGCACTCACTAAAGAAAATAATACTTTAATAGGAGGATCTGCTGATTTGGCTGGATCAAACAACACTAAAACAAAACATCATAATATAATTAAACCTGGTGATTTTAATGGAGACTATATTCATTACGGAGTAAGAGAGCATGCAATGTGTGGAATAATGAATGGCCTTGCACTTCATAGTAAGTTTATTCCTTACGGTGGTACTTTCTTAATATTCACAGACTATTGCAAACCTTCCATTCGATTATCAGCACTAATGGAACAAAGAGTTATTTATGTAATGACACATGATTCAATTGGTCTAGGTGAAGATGGTCCAACACACCAACCAATAGAACAATTATCTGGATTAAGATCTATTCCAAACTTAAATGTTTTTAGACCAGCGGATAGAATGGAAACAATTGAGTGTTGGGAACTAGCATTAAAAAATTCAAAAACACCAAGTGTATTATCTTTAACAAGACAGAACCTTGCTCCTGTCAGAAAAAAATATTCAAATACCAACAAATGTTCTTTCGGAGCATATGAAGTTTTGAGAACCAACAAAAAGGTTAACTTGGCTATACTTGCGAGTGGTTCTGAAGTTAATTTAGCAATTGAGACTAGCCATAAATTGGCCAAAGATAAGATATACTCTAAAGTTATATCGGTGCCTTGCCAAGATCTTTTTGACTTACAGTCAGAATCATATAAGAGAAAAATTCTTGGAGAGACGAAGTTTAAAATATCAATTGAAGCAGCATCAACAGATTGCTGGAAAAAAT
>TARA_B110000438_G_scaffold177881_1_pt1 | contig 41498 bp, 36 predicted proteins | sample TARA_B110000438 | Tara Oceans TARA_B110000438 (sample SAMEA4398413) | marine metagenome | biome: Polar Biome; feature: [MES] marine water layer (ENVO:01000295) within the mesopelagic zone...; material: water (ENVO:00002006), including particulate matter (ENVO:01000060) such... | reverse complement strand
CAACTGGAATAGCTAATATTTATGAGGTTTGCACCCATCTTCGAGGAGAGGCTGGCAAAAGACAAGTTGAAAATGCTCGCATAGGTATGACACACGTTATAGGATTAGGAAGTGCTTGCGGAATTCATATCTTAGAAAAAGCTTAAGAACTTATAATGCTTATTGGTGTTGTAAGCGATACTCATAACAATATTAAGAACATTAAAAAGATCATTGATCTATTTAATGAAGCACAAGTAGAGCTTGTTATTCACACTGGAGATATAAGTAAAGCTGCAACTTTAAAGATATTTTCAGCACTAGACTGCCCTTTGATGGGTGTATTTGGAAATAATGATCGTCTTGAAGAAGGGCTTCAAGAGGTTTGTAAAGAAAATAATTTTACATTCCAAGAACCTCCTCTTTCCCTAATCTTAGACAATAAGAAAATAGCTGTATTTCATGAACCAGAACTAATTGATGACTACATCAAAGATCATCAAAATATAGATGTGATCTTGCATGGCCATACTCATAGGTATAAAGAAGAAATAATAGAGAATACTATCTACTTTAACCCAGGTGAATCAGCAGGGTCGTTAGAAGGGAAAAGCGCAATAGGCCTGATAAATACAGAAGATCTAAAAATTAAAAGGCTTTTTTTCTGAATAAAATAGAAAATCCAAACAATAGAAGACTTATAGGTAAACTAAGAAATATTGGTCTCAAGACCCTTAAAGAATAGTCCTGTTCCAATAAAGAATTAAATATAAAAGTAAATAACGCCGGAGCATAATTGCTTGAGCCAATTTCAATCTGAGCAGGAGTGAATAAAATAACTAAACCACAATAGATGATTATCCTTTTACTGGGTGATTTATGAAAAGTGCTCACCAAATAACCAAAAATAATAACGGACAGAAAATAAACAAACCAAAACATTACTAATAACCTTTTAATAAATTACCAAGCGGTTCTTGAATAAGTTCTGACCTCCAATTAGTAGTATTTTTTAAAGCACTTTCCAATCCGCTATCTAAAGCAAATCTTAAAAATTCCTTTTGACTCTTTTTAGAGAAAAATAGTGTTGGATTTATATTTTGAGCCTGAGCTGTATAAAGAACAATATCATTAAACTTATTTAACAGAGCTTTCTCTTCAGCTTTGGTTAGGTCATTAGGAATTTCTTCAATAGACTCTAGAGGGTTAAAGATTCTTTTAGATAGGAATTTAACCTCTTCTTCGAGCCACTTTAACTTTTCGCCATCTATTAAAGATTTTCTCTGATCGATAAAGAGTTCGATAAGAAACTCAACATCAGAAGCGGCGTAATTTAATTGCGAATCTGTTAAGGGTCTTCTGATCCAATTCGATCTAGTTTCTCCTTTATCTACTCTTATATCCAATTTCTCTTCTACCAGTCCTTGGTAACCAATCGAGTAGTGTCCATCTAAAAAAGCATCGGCTAATTGGGTATCAAATACATTAACCATTTCTTGTCCAGTCCAAGAATAAATAGCTTCTATATCTTCCTTACAAGAATGAAAAATCTTTGTTACAGACTCAGAAAATAAAAAACTTACATGGTCTAGCGGATCTTCAATTAGAACTGTATCTATAAGGTATATTTCTTCACTGTCATTTATTTGAAGTAAGGCCAGCCTCATATTGTCTTTTGTAGTTCTCCTGAATTCAGTATCAACGCCGACAAAAGGTTTATCAAGAAGCTCCTTGTTTAAGTATGATAAATCTTCGAGCCTTTCTATAAAAGTAAAGCTCATTATTAGGAATCTAACTTCTTGATCAACGGAAATTTAATTAATAAAAAATACATAAACCAGATTGTCAAAAATCCATAAAATTGGAAGTACTCGCTGATGTTGTACAGGACAGAAAATACGGCGAAACCAGAAGATAATATTGAAATTAGAAGAAATATTAATAGAACTTTCCATTTCTCCAGTCCAGAATCTAGAAGCATGTGGTGTATGTGAGTCCTGTCTCCTGTAAACATAGATTTACTATTCCAGATTCTATTAATAAATGTAGACATTGCATCTATCAACGGCAAGAGAATTAACCAAAGAGCAGTGACTGGAGGAAAAAGCATATTCTCATTCTGGGATAATACAACTAAAGACCATGCAGCCATAAAACCTAGCCACATTGATCCAGAGTCACCTAAAAATATTTTTCTTTTTCTGCCTAAGAGTCCCAAGTTAAATAATAAAAAGATAGATATTACCAAAGTACCTAAGAATAACGCTCCGTAGGTTCCGTTAAAGGAAGCAATAACAGCTATTGCTGCCGAAGTTATAAGTAGTACAAAGCCAACAAGCCCATCCATCCCATCAAGCATATTAAAAGCATTGCAGACTCCTACAACCATAAATATTGTTAAGGGTATGCCTAATTGATCTATATATATATTTTGCCATCCAAATAAGTTCCCCAAGTCTCTTACATAAACATCAGTTATTATTATTACTAACCAGCTTGCAAAGATTTGAACTATTAATCTTGCAGAAGTTGGTAAAGGTTTAACGTCATCCCACAACCCGAGGAATAAAATAATTATTGAAATGAGCCAAATATTTGCCATTGCACTCAAAGAGCCTTTAAAGCTAAGAGAATAATCTGGAAAAAGAAGCATAATTATTGAGAAAGAAACAAATAATGCTAAACCTCCACCGAAGGGGATGTCACCTTTGTGAATCTTTCTAATGCCATCCGGCTTATCTACAATTCCAGCTTTTTTAAATGAAAAGGAAGTTATTAAAAACAATATTACCGATATAAATAAAGCAAACAGATAGAGTTCTATCATGATAAAAATTTTATAATCATTATTGTGATTAATGCTTCTTGTTTATTGATTCTGCTTCCCTAACAGTATTGAATGATAATACAGGATTAATGTCATTTATTTCAAAAATTCTAGTAGGTGTATTTTTTTTGTAAAAGAATTCCACAAGGTCTAGAAAATTTAGTTCTGATTTAGAATCACCTATAAACTTAACTTGGTCCTTGAGATCATTAAGAGCCTCGTAGATAACTTTAGTATCAATAAAGAACATACTGATATCTGTATGACCTTGTTTGAAAAATTCTCCTTTCCTAGAAAAAGCCACTCTCTTTAGTTTCTCTCCTTCATCTGTTAAATAAGTTACGTAAGGGTCTTTTACTTTTCTTACTGGTGCAATAAAGCATTCATTATAACGATTCTCTTCTATCGTATTTAGCAATTTATTAAGCAGGGTTGGGCTATTAATGTAAGTATCTCCCCAACAAACCATCACATGAGAACTCCTCTTCTTAAAATTCATAGTTGATAGCGCATCAAGAACTGCCTGCCCATCTCCTTGACCAGCAATACTTCTTACAAAACATACTTTTCTTAACAATGGCCCTGACAAATTATTTCTATAAATTTCTTCTTCTGACTTTAAGTCATTAATAACTACATAGAATTTTGAGAAATACTTATCCATGCTTTGCAGTAAATGCTCCAAAGCAGGCTTATTTTTTATTATAGACAAGGCCTTAGGTCTGATGGTATCACCCATTCTTGAGCCCTTACCAGCACAGGGTATAATTACAGTTCTTTCAACTATTTCCATCTTGTTCTGAAAGAGTTAAATATCAAATTTGATACTACTTCAGAGTCGTGCGACCCCTCCTTATCTTTAGATTCTATATTTTGAATAAGAATGTTCTTTATATTCAGCTGATCTAACTCCGTTCTATTTGGTCTTATGTATCTAGGGTCTTGGCTTTCAGGTTCATTAAGAATCATTACATCAATAAGATCTTCTTCGGTAAAGCCATGAAGCCCTTTCTGATTTAAATAGTAAATTGCCTGTCTTACCTGATCAACAGCACTAAATCCAGGCGTTTCATTGTCATGATGTATATTAGTTACAAATATCTTATATGCTCTGGATCTTTTAATACAACTCGTTAAATTTTCGGTGAAATAAGTAGGATATAGACTGCTATATTGCGTCCCTGGTCCATAAATTATTATATCTGCCAATTCTATGGCTTCTTTCGCTGAACTTGATAAAGGCGGGTAACTTGAAGAATTACTTTCCGCATAATATTTCTTTTCTTCAAAGCCACCTAAGTTGGCAAATTCATCTAAAAAGTTCTTAGATAATGGCTTACTAGATAGATAAACCTCATAAATAGGAGAGACAAAAGAGTAGTCAACTATACTGGCCTCATCATGCAGCAAATGACCTGCTTCAGTTAAAGCATAAGTGTAAGAGTTTTCTTCAGAATTTAAAATGACAGTATCAGGTATATTTAACTCTTTTTTAAAGATTTCTTCTGCGAAATGTAAACCACCATGTAAATCTGCCAAGCTTGCATATATTAAATTTGATAATGCAAAATCTTCTACTCTTAAGTCATTATAATTTCTTGAAAAGAAATGCTTAAGTGCATTAACAATCATTTTTCTAAATCCAGGCGGTAAAGTTATAAATAATGGATAAATTAGCTTCTGCGATGAAGCCCTCTCCTCTGAAATATCTTTTAACTCTTGAAGGATATCTTCTTTATTGCCATCCAGCCTTAGTGATAAAAATTTATTTATACTTGTATTTGCATGGAAGAATTCATATTGCTTCTCTTGAATCTTTCTAACGTCCGAAGGACCTAAGACAGAATGATTATAGAATCTTCTTACTTCTCCAGTTGACTTGCCATCATCATACGCGTTAGTAATATGGTTAACTTCAATCTTTATACTAGATGACCTTGCGTAATCCCTTATGCCATTGCTTATATTCCCTGATCCCCTCCCACCTGAGAATATAACAACCTTAAGACCTGTTTTATCTAAATCATAGAATCCCGTTTTTTTTATTAGTCCATGGAAATATCCCGTGAGGTAAATAGACATATTCTCTAAAAGATTTGCTCTATTTGAATGTAGAACTAAATAAAAAAGTCCAATAATAAATTTGATGTTGTGAATAATTGAATAGATAAGAAATCTAAAAGAAAATAGATTAAAATTTTTGAACAAGAAAAGCCACGAACCCCTTACAGAATAATAGAGCCAGAGTTTGTTGGAATATTTTTTCTTAGTCCCAGTAGCTGTGTCATGATATCCAACAGCTAAAGGTGTATAAATGTGATCAAATCCAGCCTGCTTAGATTTATACATTAAGTCGTGATCATCATAGTAAAGGAAATAATCAGTATCAAACCAGCCAACTTGTGTAAAAAGCTTCTTAGATATCAATATCATGCATCCATTTAAAGCGTCTAAAGATAATCGTTTATCAAACTGACCTTCGTCAATTTGATTAACACCAATACCTTTTGCTATAGCAAACCAATGACTAAGCTTACTTCCTATGGCATGAAATCTATCTCTTTCTTTATAAAAAAATACTTTTCCTCCTACCACACTTATTTTATCTGATTGAATTGCTTCGTTAACCAGCTCTTTAAGACAGGACTTATCAAGTATAAGATCCTCGTCCATCTTTAACATGTACTCCCAGTCAGGATTTATATAATTAAGAGCTTCTACATATGATCCAGACGACCCTGAATTATAAGTCAGGGGAACTATCTTTAGCAGTCCAGAGGATATATCGTCTTTGAAATTCTTCTCTACCTCTACAACAGTTCCATCGCTAGAAAAATTATCAATTAATACTATCTCATACTTGTCAGTAGGATATTCTAGATTTATCAGAGACTTGATAGTCTCATTGATAATATATTTACGGTTGTAGCTTGCTACAACTATAGAAACAAAGGGTTTTTTATTCAAAACTTGATAACTTTAATTTCTTATTCTATATATATTATTAACGCTCTGGAATATTATAAATGATTGGCTTCTGAAAGAAGCCTTTCATATATATCTTTATATTCCCTTATGCCTTTATCTAAACTGAAATTATTTTCTGCAAGATTAATGCATCTGGATTTTAAGTCTTTGTCTTGTATTAATTTCATCAGGTTAGGTTTAGCTTTTTTTCTTGCTGAAGAGTCCTTGAGGTCACAAACAATACCGACTCTATTTTTCTCAACAATTTCTTTAACATCTGCGTTAATATCATTACAAAGAATAGGTTTCCCACAACTAAGAAATTCGCCTATTTTTGTTGGTAATGAGGCTTTAATTGAGAAATTATCGTTTGCAAAAAAACATCCTATGCTGATTTTGGATAAATGATCACTTAATTCTTGCCTACCCAAGCTCTTAATTATTACCTTTTCTAGTGGCACTTTCAGTGCCTCACACTCTTTAATAATATACTTATGGTTCTTCTTATTAAAAAAATGAATTTCTGCTTCCGGCGTATCTTCAAGAAATTCCTTAAATAAAGATAAAACCGGTTTAATATCGTATGCTGTATCAACCGAACCCAGGTGACCAAAAACTAACTTATTGCTATCTGTATTATTGCTGACTATAGGTTTAAATATTTCACGATCAACACAAGTTCTGATGGTTTTAAAGTTGACCCCTTTTTTTACCTCCGAATTATCCTCTAATAAAGAAATTGCCTCATCAGTTAAAGAAACAACACTATCAGATAAGTTTATTAAATTAACCTCTAGTTTTTTGAAGAATTTATATTTTAAGCCTTCCCTGCTCCATCCAGCTCTATCTGCTTTTTCATCAGCCCAAAAACCTCTCATATCGAATATCAGCCTTTTATTAAAGAGTTTTATAAAGGGCAATGCAATTAAACCTGGAATATCACTTCTAACATGTAATATCTTAATGTCATATTTAACTAGATTTAAAGCCACAAAACATATTCCAACGACGACATCCCATAGAGTGGCTAATAAAACAGGTTTTTTATGATAAGTCTTTCTCTTCCATACAATATTAGATTCCCTGCAAACCTCCTCCAGCAAAGTTAATTCTGAGGTATTTTGTAAATCTTCTTTTTTTTCAAACGTTAACAGGTTGATAGAAAATTCATCAGATAAATTCTCTAAGTAGGATAATACTTGCGATCTTCCTAGAGGCTCCATTATGCCGTCATAAGAGATATAGAGTACTTGCCTTTTCATTATTTATTGAATTAATGATTATCTTGATACCATTGATTGAACTGCACCAAAGACCATAGTTTATGTTCATGGTTGAACTTATTAGAAAAGTGTTCGTTCTTGACTATTTCAATGACGTCTTGATTGAAAAATCCATGAGAGTCTGAAATTTCTGATGACAGGTTATCATTCACCCAATCTTTTAATTCACCTCTCATCCAATCACTAACAGGAATACCAAACCCTTGCTTAGGCCTATCAAATAGATTCTGGGGTATATATTCTTTTAATAGCTCCCTAAGAACCCACTTAGTCTCGCCATTTCTTATCTTAACGTCTAGTGGTTGTTTGTATGCAAATTCAACCAACTCTCTATTGAGGAAAGGTGATCTAGTTTCCAGGCTTGAGAACATAGAAGATCTGTCAACTTTGCATAAGATATCATCAGGAAGATATGTCTGAAAATCTCTATGCATCATTGCTTCTTCAAATGTGATATTCGCTTTTTTTCCAAACAAGTAATCTAAATTTAAAGGTTCTTCATTGTTTAATTCAAAGTTTAGTAAATTAAGATCTTTTGACCATTCTGTGACCAAAGATTTATAAAAACTTTCTTTTGTGCTTATTGATTTAATTTTAGAGAGTATCTTCTTTACTCTTTGTTTCTTATCTCCAGATAGATTTTTTGAAAGAGGAGAATACCTGATTAATGTTTCCATTAAAGTATTCGGAAGGTAATCAATAGATTTAAATAGATTCGATCTTACGCTCAACGGGACTTTATCTAAGTATTTCCAATATTTATTTGCCAATAAATATCTATTATAGCCTCCAAATAATTCATCTCCTCCATCCCCACTTAGCGCTACAGTTACTTTTTCTCTTGCCATCTTAGAAACCAACATTGTAGGAAGTTGACTTGAATCAGCAAAAGGTTCACTGAATGCAGTAGACAAGTTAGGTAATAAATTAAATACATCGTTTTGGTCACAAATGTAAGAAGTGTGATCAGTGCCTAAATGATCTGCCACTTCTTTAGCATAAACAGATTCATCAAATTCTGTGAAATTAAAACCAACCGTAAATGTCTTTGTTTTTACTCCTGATTCTTGCATCAAAGACACTATCAGACTTGAGTCTATTCCTCCTGAAAGAAAAGCTCCTAATGGGACGTCAGAAATTAATTGAGATGTAACTGACTTTGAAAGCAACCTGTGTGTTTCTTTTTTAATTTCCTCATCACTTAAATTAATGTGGTGCTCCTTAGAGTCTAATAAATCATCTAATTTCCACCAAAGGTCATATTCAACACCTTTTGCTGATATTAAATCTTGAAAAGAGTTAAATTCCCTCAACTCAAATTTATTAAAATCTAATATCATTAAAGATGCCGCAGGAATTTTAAAACTTGAATGATAAATAGATAAAGGACTCGGAATATAGTTTGACTCCATGAAGCTTTTTATAGCCGACTTATTAAGAGTATTGTTAAATTTTGGTATTGTCTTGAGGGGGTTTAAATCAGAAGAAAAACTCAGAGAAGACGATGAAGATGAGACATATAATGGTTTTTCTCCACTATGATCTCTTGCAAGCAAGAGTGTATTTTTAGACCTATCAAAAAAAGAAAAGGCAAACATTCCTTCAAGCCTCTTTAGTGCTATTTTTGGTTGCTCTTTTTGTAATAACATGAGAAGTGTTTCTGAGTCAGAAGATCCCGACCACTCAATTTCATATTTAGCAGATAACTCCTTTCTTAATTTTTGATGGTTGTATATTTCTCCATTAAATATAAGAACATACCTGCCATCTCTAGATATCATAGGTTGATTACCAGTTTGGTTTAAATCAAGAATAGATAGCCTAGTATGTCCAAACTTAAATACCAGATCTTCAGAGACATACTCTACAGCAGATATATTATCAGGCCCTCTATGAGAAATTTTTTCTAAAGAACTTCTAAATGCATCCAAAGGGTAGTCTAGTGACTTGTCATGAAAGCAACCTAATATCCCGCACATATATATTTTTCTATTATTTTTATTTAAGACTAAACAATACAGATCAAGAGTAAATTTTAAAGAATTTATTAAAAATAACCTCTTCTGAGAAAAAACTTTCTACATGTCTTCTAGAGGCACTCCCCATTTCAATAACTTTCTCAGGATTATTTATGAAATATTTAAATTTATTCTCTAGATCTCTAGAATTCTTATTTTCTGTCAAAAATCCTGTCTCCCCGTTTATTAAACAATCGCGACAACCATTTACATCAGAAAGAATCAAGGGCATACCAGAGGCAGCTGCTTCTAATGCAACTTTAGGTAAACCTTCACGGTAAGAAGGAAGCACTAATATATGAGCTTCATTAAAAACACGGGGCATCGTTTTATATTCAATATTTCCTAGGTAATCTATTGACTGATTATTAGTAAGGTCTACTAGCTGATCTTTACTCAAACTATTAGGGTTATCTAAATCTATATCTCCAGCCACTTGGAATATAGCGCCTAAATCTGAACAGTTTTCTGCTGCTCTGATGTATTCATTTATACCTTTATCGGTAAGTAATCTTGAGGCAAATAGAAAAGATAGCTGATCTGGATATTTTTCTCTCTTAAAATCTTCTAAAGATATTCCATTGCCCTGGATGCACAAAGCTTTATCTCGACTAAGAAGTTGATTTTTTATGAAAAAACTCAGGTCATCATGATTCTGAAAAATTACTTTTATATTAGACTTGCTAAATATAAATTTATAAATTTTAAATATAACTTTGCTTACAAAAATAGCCTTCTTTGAATCAGAAATAAAGGAGTACCCTAAGCCAGATATCGTATAAAAAACTTTATCAAAGCGAAGTACGGCTGCACAGAGTCCTCCATAGACGATAGGTTTCGACGAAACTAAGCTTATTTTATTTGGTTTGTATTTTTTTAGAATCAGGAATAGTCTGAATAAAGAATTTATATTAGAAAAAACTCCTATGGACGACCTATTGAATTTAAAGTCAATTAAATCAACACCTATCTTTTTGTATCTCTCTAAGTCATTACTCGTAGCAGTTTCTAAATTAGTTACTACTTGAACTTTTAGTCCTCTACTATTTAAATCTAAGATTAGATTCTTCCTATGGGACTCGAAGAACTTAAAGTCATTTATAACAAATAGTAAATCAGCTTTCTTGATATGATTTTGAGTCATCAGTTTTTATTTTTAAATAGTAAATGCCTATCAAAAAAGGGAAGAAGCCAATAAACCTATACCTAGCTATAGTCCCATAATTGTAAACTGTTATAGCATACAAGGCCATAATGGCTAATAAGCAAATTAAAAATAACTGACACTCTACATTTAAATAAAACTTGTCTTTTTTAATGAACTTATAAAGAAAATAAAGAAGAACAAGAGATTCTATCGTAACAAAGAGTTGTAGTGGATTTGTAACTTGCCAAATAAATGGTTTTAACAAAAATTTAGGTGTTTCTATAATGGCCGTCCATATTAGTTCAAAGCCACTCAAAATTTCTAACTGATCTACTAATTGAATAGAATAGCCATCTTCAACAGCCCATGCCATGCGGTATAGGTTAATAATTGGAGCATACTGGTCAAAAAAGATAATTAATAGACAAACCCCTATTATAGTCAAGCCCCATAGACGTAAATAAGATTTATGAGCTGAAAAAATAAAAATAAGTAACCACGCTATAAGAAAACCTGGAGCATTCTGGAGCTTTACAAGTCCTAATACAAAAATTGCTAATAAAGACAAAAATATTTTTCTTTCAATTAAATAGACTAAGCTTAAACAGCTAATTGCCATAACAAGAGTTTCTCTTAAAGAAACCGAACTATATAGTATAAAACTAGGAATAATGAAGAATAAAACTAGATTCCCAGTAGGAATGCGTTTATTCAAGAAAATAAATAAGAAGAAAGTAAGCATCTTGTTTAGGAATGCTAATGAAGATATTGTTAAAAATGAGAACATTGGTACAAAAGAAAGAAAGTAGGCACTGGCACCAATTCTAGAACTTTTTAAACCCTCTCCACTTTTAGAAAAAACTTCACTTAACTGGAACAGACTTGTCCCTGCCTTCATATGGTTTATTTCCTTCATATAAGTATACTGATCAGGCATGTAGAGAGGTTCAAATAATAAGAAGTTAAAAAGAAACGGGGTTAAGAAAAATAAAGACCAAAATAAGAAGTACTCTTTTTCTACATACTTGAAATAAGTAAATAAGCTTAATACTAGAATACAAAAAAGATAATTGCATACTTCCGATAGAAGATACCAACTTCCAAAATAATCAATTATTACGCCAAACTCAAGGTTTGAGAGATAGAACATTAATCCGAGAATATTTCTTTAATTATTGCCCTTAAGAATACAATTGAGAAACCTATAAAGCTAAAAAAATAATAAATAAACTTTAAATTTGGACTTATTGGATTTGGTGAAACTTGGGGATAATCTGTAATCTTGTAAGAGTAAGGCAAGTCATTTGATAGCAGCGCTATATTTAGATATTTAGACTTTATTGAATCAACAATTGTACCTTTAATCTCAATGTCAGCTATCAGTTTGAGTTGCTCTTCTAAATAATCAATTTGTTTCCTGGCATAAGATAATTTCTGCTCTTTGAATAAGTCATCACTAACAATTAATAAATCTAGGAGCATTCTTTTATAAAGTTCAGGATTTGAAGTGTATACATAAATATTCTGAGTCCCAGGGTAATCTCGATCCTTACCATGATCTATAGCTCCTTTTAAATGAGACCTAAGATTAGTTGGAGTTATTTCTCTATCAATCTCATAACCTAGAACTAGAGAACTTATCCTTTCCCATCTGTTTGGCTCTCTAAGATATTTATCTTCCGTCTCATCGTAATTCCCTCCATAAAGAATATCTCCATAACCCTTATTCCACATTGCCTCAGCAGTTGCATAAGAAAACATCATGCCAAATAGTCTATCAAAGTCCCCTCCTCCCGCCTCATCTGTAAGCAAGGAATTAAGTAAAGAATTAGTTTTACCTATACCGCCACTAGAAGAAACCTCATCATTCTGATTGATAGTAGCACTTACTAAGAATTGTGGGGTCAGTGTAAAAGAGTAAAGGACACCTATAGAAAGTCCCAATAAAGTAGAAAAAACTAGCTTTACAAAATTATCTTTTAAAAGGTTAAGCAGACCTATAAAGACTACTTTAAATTCTTTTAGTCTTGTGTTTGTTAGTTCAATTAGTGAGGACATAATTAAGTCTCTTGTAGTTATGTATATTAAATTATCAATATTCTAGTTCCATAGATGACCAGACTAAAGAGATTTTTATGATTTGTCCTTTTTATAACCCTATTTAAATTAAATTTATTTAGTTTTAGCTCTAGTTATTCCTCTAAATAGAGCTATAAAAGCTCCTATTGTATAACCTGGCATTTTAATAATATCTAGAACTAGCCCTAAAATTCCTACCTGAATCCATTTGAAAGGAAATAAATAAAGTTTAGACTCTTTTCTTGATAAAGGCATTACGAGACCTCTGTATAAGACAGAAAGTACTACTAAGGAACTTAAATAAAGTTTTGTAATGTGAGGAACATATAAAACAGCGCTCTCTACCCAAGAGGCTAAAACAGCATTCCATCTATAAATAGAAAGAGACAGAAACAAAAAGACAATAAATTTAAGAGAGTTATAAAATAAGTTACTTTCCTTTGTCTTTAAAAAAAAACTGTTGATTATCAGAGTTAATACAAGAATGATAACGATTGAAAAAAGGTAAATCTTTGTGATATCTGGTATGTACAAAGGATTTGAGTCCCAGCCAGTTAATAAGTAGTTCCATCGGGGAATTAGTAAAGCAGACAATATCAACAATATGCTTAAGTAGGCTTGTTTAACACTTAATTGAACATCTGCTTTTGCAGTATGAAGAGAATATATAAAATACTTTTTTGCTGCATCAAAAAAACTTTTAGGAAGTTTTGAGTACAAAATAGTTCTAAAATTAGGGGTCTTAAATGAGGAGAATTTTTTAACTTTATTCTTCCATTCAATATCATAGGAAGACCTCAAATTAGGAGAAAAAAGTCCTGTAGATTTAAAAACTGCTTTCTTCATTACTGAACCAGGAACAGATTCATGCAATATGTTCCCATAACTTGTAGCTTTTAATAACTTCTGAAAATTGGTATCTGCCTCGTATTGTGTAGTTCCAAAAACTACCTCAACATTAGAATATTTCAAAATTCTTAAATGGTCATTAGGCCAGCCTTCTACAGGTATAGTTTTAGTATCTAAAAAACAAAGAAATTGACCAGAAGATAACTTAATCCCTTCATTCATGCTCCTGCCAGCAAATGAAGGTTCAATCCTCCTATAAATCACCTCAATTAAAGGGTTCTTAGATCTAAATTCTGAGACCACACTAGAAGCACTATCATCATTACTTGAATCTATAAGGATTAATTCAACTTTACCCTCAATATTCTTAAAATCTATATTAAATAAGGCCTCTTTCAAGTAGGAGGCATCATTAAAAATAGGGATGATAATACTTAGGAACATAATATTTTCTTTATTTTATTCTTCATCTCTGTGAAAAGTTCAGCAAGTCTTTTTACGATTTAAACAAATAGAAGCTGCTATAAGCAGGATTATCTCAAAAAAAGTCAAGCTGAAGAAAAGTGTAGGTGTTGATAATAGATTTTTCATTACTAAAAATAAAACTAAATTTAATATCAGACCAAGAAATACCATCTTGTTTAGTTCTTTAGTTTTATCTGAGAGTACTGTTAAGTTAACTAGGTAAGCTACCAATAATTTAAAAGGTAAAGAAAGCATAATTATTGAAAAGATAATAGAAGAGTTCCGGAATGATTCTGGAAATATTAAATAAAATAAAATATCTGATAAAAGAAAGCCCACTGCGGTTATGAGAAAACCAAAAGAAAGAATTAGTAGAACTTTAAACTTAATATTCCTAAAAATATTTTCTTTCTCTTTCTTCTGATGAGCTAACAAGGGGAATATGTACCTTTGAATAATTAAATTTGGTAAAAAATATAACCCAAGGAATATGGTATAGGCAGCTCCTAGATTCGCAGTGGTTTCTATATCAATAAATACAGAGCTATAGAGAATAGGGGTTTGAGTATGAAATACAAATAATAAGTTAATAGTTAAAAATTTTCTATTGTTGCCTAAGAAATCTAGAAAAGAACCAACAAAATCATTTAACTCAAAAACCTTAAAAAAATCCTTTACTTGAACCCAATAAGGATCTCTTAATAGCATGCAGCTGATTATTATCAAAAGACAACAAGAAAGGAAATTTGAAAATAGTATTGATTCTAGATTTCCATATAAGAATATAGCTATTATGGAGAAAGATAATCTTATAAAGTTGGGTACGGCTACCAGAAAACCATATTTTTTAAAATCTAAAGCTAGCTGATACTTAATAAGTATCGTCTCAAATAATATAGAGCCGAAAAGAAATGTTAAAAAAAGAATGAGTCCAAAATTACTTATTTGTTTTGTGTAAAGAAAACTGTTGAAAATAAAGACAAAAAGTAGAAAAAATAAGAAACACCAAAAAATAGTTATTAAAAATATATAGAAGTAATCTTTGAGAATAGTATCCTTATTTTTGACTGGATATTCTACAAATCTAATCCAAGATTGTTGCAACCCGTGCATCGACAAAACTAATAAAATATTTAGAAAGGCTGCTAATAAGAAGAAAAGACCAACTTCAACCTTCGTAAGGTTATTTGCTATTAATATATTTAAAAGAAATATAAAGAAAGTGGATAAAGAAACACCAATACTAAAGGAGGACATATCTTTAAAATCTCTTTTAGAAATACTGTTTCTTATAAATTCATTGATAGAAGCCATTAAAAAGGTCCTGAAATTTAAGACTTGGAAATGATATGCGTTTACGAAATAAATAAATAGTAAAAGTTATAATCAGTTTCTATACTTAATTAAATTAACCCTTAACTAGTTGTTTTGAAAAAAAATAATAAAAAAATAATTTTCTTACTCAAAGATCTTAATAGAGGTGGTGCAGAAGTATTTATAACTGATCTTGCTAATTATCTATCGAAGAAAGATTACATAATTGAGATATTAACGATATCAGAAGAAAATGAATTTAAAAAAGAAATTAGTTCTGACATTAATGTTAATTCGCTTAAAGAAAAGAAAATAGGAAGGAGTTTTTTTAAACTCTACAAACACTTAAAGTCTAATGATTACAATTTAATAATTGCAAATGTTTGGCCGGTGACGATTATTGCAAATATTGCCTCCATACTTATATCTGATTTATATTGCTTAAATATAGAACATGGTATTTTATCTAAAGAATTCTCAAGAAGATCACGACTATTTCATTTCCTTCAAAAAACATCTATTAAAATATTTTATAATTTAATTTTTGGCTCTATAGCTGTTTCAGAGGGAGTAAGAGAAGATCTTATTTCTTTTGGAGTTTCAAAAAATAAAACTCATGTGATTAATAATTCTTATAGAAATCTGAGTATTTATGAAGAAAAAGAGACGGGTTTAAAAGATTGGTATGAACATAAAGGTATTAAACTTATAAGCGTAGCAAACCTGAAAACAGAAAAAAATATTAGCAACCTATTAAAATCAATAAGCCTTATTAAAAATCAAAATAACTCTATTGATATAAAATTATTAATTGCAGGAGATGGACCTCTTAAAAGTAACCTAAAATTAGAATCTAAAGAATTGGGTATTGAAAGTGAAGTATTTTTTGCAGGGATAATTAAAAATCCATTTATTTATCTAGATATTGCCGATTTATTTGTTTTGTCATCTGATTTTGAAGGATTTGGCATTGTTATAATTGAAGCTATGAGCCTAGGGAAGACTATAGTCTCTACTGAAAGTGAAGGACCAAGTGAAATATTAAAAAAAGGTCAATTGGGCTATTTATGTAAAATAAATGACCCTGAAGACTTAGCTAAAAAAATTCTTATGGCCTTAAAAAATCCCATAGATGAGGAAAAGTTAAAAATTGAATCAAAAAAATATTCATTAGATATAATAGGAAATAAATACGAAGAAATAATAAAAAGAATAAACTTAAGAAATAAAATAAATTAATCTATTTTAGTTTTTACAATACCTATTAATAAATGGAAGATATTAAAGACCACCAAAAAATAGAAATTAGTTCTGAAAAATCTTTTGCTTATACTTTTGGGATTATATTTCTATTAATAACCTTCTTTTATGTATATAAAAATAGCTATGATTGGAAATTTTTTTCTAGCTTAAGTGCTAGTATACTCTTCTTCCTTTCTGGTTATTTTTTTCCGCAAATTCTAAAAAAGCCTAACCTTATATGGGCAAGAATCGGCCTGGTAATAGGGAGATTTATTTCCCCCCTTGTATTAGGAGTTATCTACATTATTTTAATAATTCCAACAGGGTTTTTCTTAAAAGTCATGAAGAAGAATTATCTAGGAATAAAAATTGATAAATCAAGAGAAACATATTGGATAATCAGGAATAAAGGGGACCTAAATTCGATGAGAAAGCAATTCTAAAATGGGGTACTAGATAGATGGATTTTCTTAAAGAATTCTTTGATTTTATGTTAAGTAGAAAGAAATATTGGCTTTATCCTATATTTCTAATTTTTATATTATTTGGGGGCCTCATAGTTCTAACTCAAGGATCAGCAATTGCTCCTTTTATTTATACCCTCTTTTAAAGAAATGTATATATTGGGTATCTCCTGCTTTTATCATGATAGTGCGGCGACTCTTATTCATAATGGAGAAATTATTGCAGCAGCTCAAGAAGAAAGGTTTACCAGGAAGAAACATGATCCAAGTTTTCCTATAAATTCAATTGAGTATGTTCTTAGAGAAGCTTCAATTAATCTAAATGAAGTTAAATTTATTTGTTTCTATGATAAACCTTTTTTGAAATTCGAGCGACTATTAGAAACTTACTTGGGTTTTTCTCCCAAGGGCTTCAAATCTTTTAAAATGGCCATGCCAGTTTGGATCAAAGAGAAGTTGTTCTTGAAGAGTCTTATTCTTAAAGAATTGAGGAAAGTTGGAGATTTTAAACTAAGTAAAGATAAGATCTTATTTTCAGAACATCACTTCTCTCATGCAGCTAGTGCTTTCTTTCCTTCTCCCTTTGAAGAAGCAATTGTTTTAACAATTGATGGAGTGGGAGAATGGGCCACTACAACAATAAGCTTAGGTAGAGGATCAAATTTAGACATTATTAAAGAGATACACTTCCCGCACTCTTTGGGATTGCTCTACTCTGCTTTTACGTATTACTTAGGTTTTAGAGTAAATAGTGGTGAATATAAAGTTATGGGGCTGGCACCTTATGGAGAGCCTAAATACAAAGAAAAGATCTTAGACAACCTTATAGACGTCAAGAAAGATGGGTCTTTTAGGTTGAACCAAAAATATTTTAATTATGCTACTGGCTTAGAAATGACAAATGATAAATTTTCTAAATTATTCAATAGAATGGCTAGGAAGCCAGAAGTTGATGAACTTGAACAATTCCATATGGATTTAGCTGCTTCTCTTCAAGTTGTTATTGAGGAGATTGTTTTAAAGATGTGCCTACATGTTTCAAAAGAATACAAGATCGATAATTTATGTTTGGCTGGAGGAGTTGCCTTGAATTGTGTTGCTAATGGAAAAATACTAGAAAGTGATCTTTTTAATGATATATGGATTCAGCCTGCTGCAGGAGATGCTGGGGGTTCTCTAGGATCTGCATTATCTGCCTGGTATTGCGAATTAGGAAATAAAAGAATAAGGAATAAAAAAGATAGCATGAAAGGTTCTTATCTTGGAAGTCACTTCTCTGATGATGAAATAGAAGAAAGATTAGAAAAAGAAGGAGCTAAATTTTTCAAGTTTGACAGCCAAGATAAGATGATAAGGGATTGTGCAAAAGAGATTTCTGAAGGAAAAGCGATAGGATGGTTTCAAGGTAGAATGGAATTTGGTCCTAGAGCCTTAGGTGCTAGATCAATTTTAGCGGATCCTAGATCAGGAACAATGCAAAAAACCTTAAATTTAAAAGTAAAATATAGAGAAAGCTTTAGACCATTTGCTCCTTCTGTTTTGTTAGAAGATTCTGATAAATATTTTGAATTGTCATCAGAAAGTCCCTATATGTTATTAGTGTCTTATGTGAAAAATGATCTAAGAATTAATCCTGAAATTAAAGATAACTTTTTTGGAATAGAGAAGCTCAAGATCAAAAGGTCTACTATTCCTGCTGTGACACATGTTGACTATTCTGCAAGAATCCAAACAGTAAGTAATGAATTTAATCCCGTCTACCACAGCCTCTTAGAAAACTTTAAACTTCTAACTGGCTGTTCGGTTTTGATAAACACATCTTTTAACGTAAGAGGTGAGCCAATTGTAGAATCGCCTGAAGATGCCTTCCGCTGTCTCATGGGTACTGAGTTAGATGCCTTATATATTGGAAACTATCGTCTTAATAAGAATGAACAGGATCAAAATCTTTCCAAGAACTATAGAGATATTTATGAGCTCGACTAGATTTACAAATTTAATAATTGTATTGATATCGAGCTTGATGACTTTAGCAGTCCTTGAACTATTAATACGTCAAATGGATACAATAAAAGGCAAGGCTCTTAGTAAAGGATACTCTCAGCTATATTCTGATGAGAGGACAACTTCTAACTATATATTTGGCCACCACCCGAATATTTCAACTGTTCTTTCTGATGATAATTTTAAATTTAGATTTACAACAAATTCTCAAGGACTTAGAGAGAGAGAAAATTATAGTTCACTTGATAACTCTGTAATCTTTGTAGGTGACTCGGTTATAGAAGGAATGGTGAATGATCATGAAACAATAGACGAATACTTTGAAGAGATCTCTAATGTCACTTCTCTCAATTTCGGATTGGGTAGCTCAAATACAATACAAGAGTATTTTTATCTTAAAGAAAAATATAAAGATCAATATAACACCTCAATAGTTATCTTAGGTGTGTGCGTAAACGATATAAAACAAAATAATTTTTTACGAGCCTTTAATGAAGTTACAGGAAATTGGGAACTTCTTAGATATATAAAAAAACCAAAGGAGGCTCAAGAAGAAAAAATATCTCTTTATGACATAAAAGAATTTTTTAAATACTCAAGAGTACTTATGTTTACCTACTCTTCCATAAAAGGACTATTTGTTGATACTAAAAATTACTCTCTAGCTCACTCAAAAGAGAATTTTACACAAGAAGAAATACAAAACACTATTTACTACATAGAAAAAATGCATTCTTTTCTTGATTCTAAGAATATTGAGTTTTTTGTAACAATTCTTCCAACAAGAGATCAAATTGAAAGCAATGATCTTCATTTAGGTATTCAGGGGGAGATAGAAAGATCCTTAATTAAGAAAAATATCAATGTTATAAATATAGATAGAGATGTTATTTTGTTAACAAAAGAAGAAGGTGCAGCTGAAGTTTGGTTAGACAATATTCACTTTAAAGCAAAGGGGAATCAGTTAGTTGCATCTTCAATTTATAATTACCTAAAAGAAAATAGAAATTAATCATGATAGGTGTCTCTTCAGTTGGAAATGCAACACTTATAGTGTATGACGGGGCTCCTCTTATAACTACAGATCCATGGTTAGGCGAAACTGATCCTGCATATTTTGGGAGCTGGGTCTTAAGTCATGAAATTCCAAAGACTCAGATTCAAGAAATTCTGGCTTGTCCTTACATCTGGATCTCTCACGGTCATCCAGATCACTTAAATTCGAAGAGTTTAGAAAAACTTCAAGGTAAGGAGATTTTACTTCCTGATCATTTTGGTTCAAGAATATCAAAAGGCTTATTATCAAAAAATTATAAAGTGACTATTCTGCCTGACAGAAAATGGCATCGATTATCAGCTAACGTCAAGGTCATGTGCATAACAACCATTCTCCAAGACTCAATACTACTTGTTGATGTTAATAAGAATCTTTTTGTAAACCTAAATGATGCCGGGACTAAACATTGCACTAGATTTATTAGAAAAATAGTTAAACAGTACAAAAATAGCTATTTATTATCACTATCCGGATACGGCGATGCAGATATGATTAATTTTTATAATGAGGCTGGAGACTTTATAGTCCCTCCAGCCATGAACAATACTAGAGTTGGAGAACAGCTAGGTATACAAGCAAACTCGCTTGGAATATCCAAAGTTGTGCCTTTCAGCTCACACCATCAATATCAAAGAGAAGATTCCATTTGGGCCCAAGAATACACAACCCCTATATCGAGTTATAAAGATGGTATACCCAAAAATATAGAATTTATTCCTCCTTTTGTAAAAATTGATTGCGGCGACGGTCAGTATGAAGAAATTAACCCCAGGCCTATTAATGTAGACATAAAGCCTTCTGAATACTTTGGAGATAATTGGTCAGAGGAACTTTCAATAAGAGACAAAAAGTCTCTAGAAGATTATTTTGTTAAAAAAGAATTGCTTAGCAAAAGACTATCTTTTATTAATTTTCGTGTAGGAAAGAAAGATTTTACTATTAAATTAAGCGACTCTTCAAAGAAAGGAATAACTTTTGAAGTTCCAAGAAATAGCCTAATGCAAACTATTAATTTTGAAATATTTGATGATCTATTAATTGGAAATTTTATGAAAACTACTTTGCATGGCCTAAATAGCCTTTACGATAAAGATATAAGTCTAATAATTGCTAAATATGCCGATAATGGCGAAGCTCAATCTATAGATGAATTAGAAAAATATACAAAAGAGTATAAAAGAAGAGCCGGTAGAGAATTCCTTTATGAGAATTTTCTTGATAATTCAAAGAGAATATTTAACAGGCTTATTAGCTCTAATCGAGGATCCTCCGTGTATCGAGCTTCAAAGAAGATCTATTATAAAATTAAATAATAAAATCTAATCTTTTCTTGAAAGAATCCTGTAATACATATAATCATCCTTCAACATCAGTCTTAATTCGAAAGAAAATATAGCGATTAAGTAATAAAAAAATTTACTAAGGAGTCTTAAGAAACCGCTACTGCTATCTGAAAACTTTCTTAAATTTAGATATAAATAAAATACTAAATTATCAAAGAAACTTATCTTATTTAAAATTTTAACCTCCCCAAGAGTAGTAGAATTTTCCTTACCGCTGGTGACTCTTTCTTTATGTAATTTCTTAGCTAGCCTTGAGAACCTAATCTGATTGAACTGTTTAGGATAATTTGAGGAGTCATAAACTCTATAATCCAATAATTTTTCTTCGATATTTCCTATACCCTTGCCCAAATCTCTAATTCTTAGTAAAAAATCATAATCTTGAGCATAAATGAACTGGTCTCTATAGCCCCCCACAGTTTGATGGATTTCTTTCCTAAAAAAATATGTTGGATGCATGACATTGCATGCATAATCTATGCTTTCTTGAATTATTCTGTTTTCTAAGGGTACAGATTTTGATCCAATAATTTCTCCTTGCTCATTCATAACTCTGATGCAAGAACCTACTAGGTCAATATTTTGATTTTTATTAAGATAATTAAATTGCTTTTCTAGTCTTTCTGAGTGGGAAATATCATCTGCATCCATCCTAGCTATAAAGTTTCCTTGACTCATCCCTATGGCTTTATTCAAAGAGAAGGGTAAACCTAAATTTTGTTGATCTACATAAATTAGTCTTGGGTCTTCAATACTTTCTAGAATATCTTTTGATCGATCAGTAGAGCCATCATTTATAACAATTAATTCAAAATCTTTAAATGTCTGCTTCAGAATACTTTCTATAGATTTTTCTAAGAAATTTTCTTGATTATAAACAGACATGACAACGCTGATAGGAACCATTTTCTATACTCTTATTAGATAATAGATATTCCGCCGTCTACATTTATAGACTGACCGGTAATATATGAAGAAGCATCGCAAGCTAAAAAGATCATTGCATTTGAAACATCAATAGGTTTTGCCATTCGACCTAGAGGAGTTTTCTCCTTATACTTCTTTTTAAATTTATCATCTTGGCTTTCTCTTTTTCCTGCGATGGGACCTTCTAAACCGCCAGGAGAGACACAATTTATTCTTATATTATTTTGACCATAGTAAGAAGCCATCTGACGTACAAGATTAAGAATTCCTGATTTAATTACCGGATAGACCATATTCTCATCTAAGTTTGCACCTTTATAAAGGGACATGTCTTGACCTCTGTGGCCATATATAGAACCCGTCAGGATAATACTTCCTTCTATATTATTAGCTTTCATGCTATCTGCCATAAGTTTAGAGAGCCAAGAGTAACTATTCAGATGTATATCAATATTTGTCCTAAAAGATTCTAGCTTAATTTTTTTAAATGAACTTGATGCCCAGTCTTTTGTCCTTGGATAAGAGCAATTGATAAATATATCGGGGACTGAAAATTTTATAATAAGATTTTCAAAATTTTCCTCTAAATTTTCCATATCGCTGCAGTCAAAATAAGCTTCTTTAGAATCTTTAGAGAACTCTTTAACTGTCTTTAAAATTCTTTTAGATGACTTGATGTCATTATCTAATAAAATCACCTTACACCCAGACTTTGCCATCTGGAGACTCACATCCCTACCAATTAAACCTGAACTGCCTAAAATGTAAGCTGTTTTTCCTTCTAAAGAGAAATTATCAGACGCCATCATTATTTTTCTTTTTTTTCATAATCATTTCTACAACTTCCCAGTCTAATTCAGAATCAATATCATAAGATCTATTTTCTGGCATTTCAAAAAAACCAGTATTATTTGTTATTAACTTAGAACTATTTAGAAGAATATCCCTCTTCCAGATATAAATTGAGGCATTCAAATCAAATACTTCTGGGCAACTTTGTCTGGATATAGGAACTGGATCAATATTCTTTGATAAGGAAACTAAGTCATCATTCTTTTCTACCATATTAAAATAAGGATTCCTTCGTGATGGAGATCCTGTTATCAAATTATCGAATTTACCTTCAAGAAAAGCACTATAAGATTGTCTAACATCCTTAACTGATCTTAAAGGTGATGATGCATCAAGGTCCATCAAATAACTAAATTCTTTTTGGTACTTAATTTCCGACATTTCAAGTGCATGCTTAATAACAGGTATTTTAGCTGAATGATCTCCCGACAAAGATTTTGGCCTTAAAAACCAAGCTTCTGCTCCTGCACTTAAAGCTATTTCTGCTATCTCTTCAGAATCAGTAGATACAACTACAACTTCAAAAATATTAGTTCTTAAGGCTTGGTCTATAGAATATTGTATAAGAGGCTTGCCTATCATCTTCTTAATATTCTTATTAGGAACTCCTTTAGATCCACCCCTAGCGCAAATTGTGCAAATAGTTGACATTAGTTATCTCGATGATTGAATTTGATCAATAATTTCCATAACCTTTAAACCTTCTTCTATATTGCAAATCTTATCTTCTCTGTTGTTAATAATATCATTATGAATACTTTGATAAGTTTTTTCTAAGGTAAAGGCTTTTCTGCTAATAACTTGTTTCTTTAAAGAATTAAATACTGTTAGATTAGAATTAAGAAGATCTAGTTCATAACTAGTATCTTTAGTTTCAATTTCTACTTTTCTCATAAGATTGCGGGAAAAATAATTTGAATATATCTGAAACATTCCTCCTTGCTTTAAATTTCCGAATACAGCCAAGTGGTCATCAGAGTCGATTCTAAGATCAGAGATAGTGCCGTTCTTTGAAAATAAGAGCTCTATATCACCAACCAGATACATTAAATAATCTATCTCATGACTCAAATCTAATAAAACTCCACCTCCTCTATTCTTAGAGGCGCTAGAAGATTGAGAGTAATCTTGGTTTTGTCTCCAATTTGGTAAATATGAGTTACATTTAATATTCACCATGTAAATTTCTTTTTGTCTTATTAATTCTTTTAATTTATTTAGAAGTGGATGAAACCTAAGATTATATCCAACAAAATATTTATTTCTTATCCCCTCAAATTTTTCTTTCTTATCAAAAAGAGGCTTTTCTACTAGAACAGTTTTATTTTCTAATCTGCTCTCTATTTCATTTATGTAATTTAGATGCTCAGAAGTATCTTTCGCAATAACAATATAATCAGGATTTAAATTATCTATAGAATCTATAGAATCTATTCTATTAAAAGGAATATCTTCTTGTGATGATAAAACATGTAAGTTTTCTGAACCCAAGATCTTACCAAGAATTCTAGAGTGCTTCTTACCTATAGATCCATACCCTATCACTAATGCGTTCTTAATCAATTAAGTTTCTTAACTGCGTTTCTATATTCTTCCCATTGACCAATATCTACCCACGCCGAATCATCGATTGGGAAAACTCCTACTTTCTTATCTTTCTTTACTAAATTGATTAGGTCAGTTATGTGAAAAAAAGTATTTTTTGGTATTAAATCAAGAACTGATGGCTCAAGAACGTATAGGCCAGTATTTATTAAATAATCTAACTTTGGTTTTTCTGAAATTTTTTGTAAATAACCGTCTTTATTAATCTCACAAGATCCATAAGGAATGATAATCTCTTTAGCAGAGGCTACCAAAGTTATAGCGCAACCATTACTCTTGTGAAAATCTACAAGATCATTATGATCTATATCTATGATCACATCACAATTGGCAACTATAAATGTCTTATCTATCTCTCCTTGTAATTTTGAAAGAGATCCAGCCGTTCCCAATGGTGTAGATTCTTCTACAAATTTCAAGTTATAAGAGGGATCTAGTTCTTCAAAAAAGGCTTTAAGTATCTTTCCCTTATAATTTATAGTCATATAAAAATCTTCAACACCCGAATTAGTAAAGCCTTCTATAATTTGCTCTATGACTGTTCTCTCATTCAATGGTATTAAAGGTTTTGGAAGAACATTGGTAAATGGTTTAAGCCTGGTGCCCTTTCCTCCAGCCATAATTACAACTGGCATATCTATTGTTTCATGTATCCTTTTTACATCAAAAACATCACTCCACTCTATAATTTTGACAGGGGAGCTATTCTTATCAAGTACAGGGATGATATCAAACTTCTTTTCTAGAAATATCTCTTTTATTTCAGATTGAGAGTATTCCTTATCAATAAGTGAATAGGAATTTTTATTAAAAACACTTTCTATTTCCTTCTCCATACCCACATTTTTGAGCAGTGCCTTTCTAATGTCTCCATCACTAAGAGTACCTAAGAATTTACCTTTATTGCAAACTAAAAGACATTTTTTACCTGCATCATTAATCTTCTTTAGCGCATCTCTAATATTAGCCTTAGGTTCAATAATAATTCTATCTATTTTCATAAATCGTAGAATCCTTTCAAGAGGTTATCTGAATAATTATAAGATAAAAGTTTGTTGTAAATAATTTTAGAAGAGTTTTTAGCTTGTCCTTTATTTTTAGAGTTTAGAGCTTTTTTCTTAAATTTAGAAGAGATTGCTAAATCAATTGATTCCAATATTTTATTTTCAGCAGGTTCGCAGTTTAGGATGCTAGGATAAAGGACTCTGCCTGTCTGCCTGTCACCAACATTAATTGTTGGTACTCCTAGTATAGGTGCTTCAATCATACCACTAGAAGAATTACCTAAGACGCAATCAACATAATGTAAGGTAGAAAAATATAACTTTGCACCCATTGAACTATAAAAAATAGATCGTTCAGGATTTCTCTTGATAAATAATTTTATCAATTTCTTTAATTGAAGTGCTTCAGCATCCATATTTGGACTAGTAAAAATAATACCTAGGTTTCTTCTCCTTTCAAGAGCTTGGAGAAGTTCTTGAAAATTTCTCTTATTCTGTCCTGTTTTTAGAGTCTCTGGATGATACGTTACAATTACATTTTCTTTTTTTAACTCAAAATCTAATTTCTTTTGTAAATCTTCCCTATTAAATATACTAATTTTCTTTATTCTTTCAGCCCCTAAAGCACCCACTATACTAACAGTTGATGGCTTCTCACCTAGTTGGATCACTCTTTTCTTGTAAATCTTGTTAGCTACAAAATGCAAAGAACTCATTTTAGAGATTGAATGCCTCATTGCGTCATCTTGTGCACTTAATGTTACCTCTCCTCCATGTATATGTGCCAAGGGTATGTTGTTAATAAAAGCCGAAAGAGCTGCAGCGTAGATTTCATAACGATCCCCCAAAACTATAAATAAATGTGGCTTAAGATTCTTTATAGCCAAGGAAACCTCTTTTAAAGTTTTATTAAAATTATCTACAACGCCAGCTGAATCACTCTCATCTCTTAGTTTTATTTTATAATCTATAGAGAATCCATGCTCTTCAATATCTTTTACAGTATAGCCATGCTCTTGAAGCAAGTGCGAACCAGTAACAATAAGTTGTAAATTAAGCCTGTCTGAATTCTTTATCTCATAAAGGGTGTGGTACAACAGATCAAAATCAGCTCTACTACTTGTAATGATACAAATATTTTTCATTTATAAATCCTTTCAATATACCCCTTTTTTAAAAAAGATAAATTAAATTGACTGTTAATTTTACGAAGTAGGAATTCTTGAGTGTTAATTATTTTCTAGAATACATAGATAGTTGGAGCATGAATAGAGAAGTGTTTATAGATTTAAATCTAATTAACCTTAAAAAATTAGGCTAAGACTTGACTTTGTCATCAGTTCCATCGAAATTAACTGTGTGCCTTAAGCTCCATTCTTTATTTGCCTTCTTCCATAGATGAGGTGATCTATATTCGTTACAGATTTCATGAAATCTTTCAGGTTCTATAGATAAATAATCCATAATCTCATTAAAATATCTATCTGGGAATTCTCCATCAAACTTCTTAACAAGGGCTTGTGCTTCTTTTCTTGTTAGATGATTGTTTCTAATTTCTTGCGAAGCATCATAGGTAGCTCTTCCTAATCCATACTTTATGAAAGTAGTGTAATAATGTAAATCATCTATCTTGTCGTCAATACTATTATATTTACTATAAGTACCTTGTGATCTATAGGGTCTAGCTTGAAAATTAGTATGCTCAACAGCATAGTAATAAGCTTCTTGCGGTATCCAACGAAGGTAATAGCCCAGGTAGTGAATCTGAATATTAGTTTTGTCAAACTCGTCAGCTGCTAGAGGCAAGAAAGTTGTAAGATCTGCTAAACTTAAATCATGCTCTTCTAGTATCTGCTTTATAGGCAATCCGCCCAAGAAAATATCATTGATGTTTTTATAAGTAAAATATGATTTATCTCTCAATGATTTAGCATTGTCTGCTAACGGATTCCCATACTCAGCTTCATTTTCTCCGTAAAATACTAAATCGATACCATATTGAGAGGCTATCTTGGGAGCAAGGTTTTTTTGTCCGAGTATAAAGGTTTGAAATGGATGCAAAAGGTTTTCTATTGAAAGTCTTGTAAGAGTTTTCATTGCCTTTCCGTTCGGCTTAAAAGTAACGTTGTCAAATCCACCTATTTCAATCCAATTTTTATAATTTTCATAACCATAATCTGTGTATAAAATAGGAGACCAAGTAGTGAGAAGAGGATGCATTCCATACTTATACTTAAGTATATGAGCTTGGTAGACACTATCTTTTCCTCCACTACCAGGAACTAAGCAATCATAAGAACCATCATTTTTTCTATGTTTTTCAAGTATCTTTAGCAGCTCTTCTTCTCGGTCTTCCCAGTTGATCTGATTGTTCTTTATTTCGTTCTGCAGACAAGCATCACAAACTCCTTCTTCATTAATATTTAGATAAATGGCACCCTTCCTCTCTTTAACATGTTTGAATTCCTGAACAGAGGACGGCCTCTGATTGGACATAACACATGACTTACAAAAGACTACCTTTTTTGGTAGGTTGAAGAAAACCTCTTTATTCATTTTTTTCTATATATGATTTGAAAGAATTATAAATTAATAAACCCTTTTTTCCGCTTTTTTCAGGATGAAACTGAGTTGCAAATATATTCCCTTTCTTAACTGAAGAGCAATATTGTTTTTCCCCATAGGTGCTTACAGACAGTATAACGTCTTGGTCTTGAGGTTCAACATAGTATGAGTGAACAAAATACATATATTCACCTCTCCTGCAATTACCAAGGGGTGTCTCTTTCCAATCATTCTTATCTCGGTAAATCTTACTCCATCCAACATGAGGTACTGGATATTTACCTTTTCTTATAATTTTAGGGCTAAATTTATTTACTTTACCCTTAAAAATTCCCAGCCCTTTATTAAAGCCAAATTCTTCACTAGATTCGAATAAAAGCTGTAGCCCTAGGCAAACACCAAAAAAATGTTTTTTTGATTTTATAAATCTCTTGATAGCATTATCTAATCCCATTTTCTTAAGATTATTCATTGCAGGTCCAAAACTTCCAACACCTGGTAATATTGCTGCATCTGAATTTAGAATTTCATCTATATTAGATGTGATTCTAGCGTCCAATCCAACTTCATCACATGCAGCTTTAACACTGCAAAGATTACTTAATTGATAATCAATGATAGCCACCTTCTTCATAATCTTACATTTATTCCTTGTTTAGATAATCTTGATTTAATTGAAGATATAGTATGTTGACTAAAGTCTTTATAGTTTTTCTTGCTTACTAAGTAATTAGTATTGCCTTCCTGTCCTTCTTCTAATTCAAATTTTGATGCCAAACCATAATGCAACATTGATGAGAGAGAGATGGCATCGGCCTTCCCATCTAATATTGTTGTTTTAATATGGGAATGCTTAGAAGCTCCTCCGTGAGCAATTACAGGAATATTTACACTTTCAGATATATTTTTTATAAGATCAAGATCAAAACCACCGCCAGTTCCTTCTAAACCGATAGAAGTCAAAAATATCTCACCGGCTCCTCTTTTTTCTACCTCTAAGGCCCATCTTGAAGCTTCTATATTAGTTTCTTCTCTGCCATTATCGGTGAATATGTAATATTTACCATCTTCTTTCTTAAGACATTCTAATGCTAAAACTATTGTAGATGAGCCATAGGCTGATGAGGCTTGATTTATAAATTCAGGATTCTGAACTGCTGCAGTATTTATTGAAACTTTATCAGCGCCTGCTCTCAATACTTCCATAATATTATTTAAACTTCTTATGCCGCCTCCTACTGTCAATGGTATGAATATTTCTTTAGATGTTTTATTAATTATCTCTAGCAAACTGTTTCTTCCGTATAAGCTTGCTACATTATCTTGGTAAAAGATCTCATCTGCTCCTTGTTCATAATAAGTCTTTGCAAATTTTGCCGGATCTCCAAGAACCCTTAGACCTTCCATATGAACTCCCTTAACTAAATTAGGACCTTTTATATCCAACCTAGGAATGATTCTAATATTCTTCAAAGGTCTATTTAAGTTTGATTATTTGGTTCTTATTAAAATCTTTAATAGCTATTTTCCCTATCACTGAATCCCATATAATAGGAGAAAGGCCATTACCAGCTCTTTTTAAAGTTAGATTTATAGAACTCAATACTTCCCCTTTTTTTATACTTTTACCTGCAACTATGACCTTTCTTGCGTGCTGGAGATTCTTCCTTTCGCTGGCACTTGGCTTTTTAATCTTAGAACCAAGAAGAACCTCAGTCTTCCTAATGCTATCAACGAAGTTTTTAAAATCTTCTGGCTCCATACTAGCTAGATGATCAGGTCCTTCTAAATTCCTATCTATCGTGATATGTTTTTCAATTACAGTCGCTCCTAAAGCTACAGCTGAAATGGAAACTTCATTAATATTGGTATGATCAGAGTACCCAACCCTACACGAAAATTCATCCGCTATAGATATCATTGCCTTGAGATTGACATCTTCAATAGGAGTGGGGTATTCAGTATTGCAATGCAAGATTATTAAGTTATTTTTTTTTATTCCTGACTCTAACAAACAATCTACTGCTATCTTTATTTCTTTTAAAGTAGACATCCCAGTTGAGAGAATTACCTTCCTTCTAAGCATCCCGACTGCTCTTAAATATGGAATATTAGTAATCTCTCCTGAAGGAACTTTTATGTACTCAGGATTTAGTGTGTTAATAAAAGCAAGAGATTCAAGATCAAATGCAGAAACCATGAAACCTATGTTCTTCTTCTGGCTGAATTCCTTAAGCAACTCGAAGTCCTCAAAGGTCAACTCGAGATCCTTCAACATCTCATGTTGAGTCTTGGATGATCCTGATGTTTTTTTCTGATATTCTGCTTTTTCTACTTCCTCAGTAGTAAGAAGATCAGCCTTAAAAGCTTGAAACTTTATAAAGTCTGCTCCTGCTTTTACAGCTATATTTATTAATTTCTTTGCTAACCTTATATCTCCATTATGGTTAACACCTGCTTCAGCTATTATTACCGTTGGTTTCATTGTTTAAATTTAATAATTGATCCTTCTTCAACGTCTTTATGAACAAGAATTCCAGCTCCTATAAAACAGTCATCACCAATATGTATTCCTGGAGCTATTACAGAATTACTGCCAATAAAAGTTCTATCACCAACCTGCACTCCTCCATTCACTATAGCACCAGTAGCAATATGGCAATGATCTCCTACGGCTGAATCATGCTCTATCAGGGATTTAGTATTTAAAATACAGTTCTTTCCAATTTTAGAGCCTGAATTTAAAACTGACATATGCATCATTATTGACCCTTTGTCCAGAAAGGAGTCTTGAGATTTATATGCATTTTTCGAGATAATAGCTGGTAGCTGATAATCCAACTCAATTAATTCATTGAACAGCTTCAGTCTGGTCTCTGGACTTTTTTGTTGGCCAACAGTTACTAATCCCAGTTCTACAGTTCTTCTTAGATCGGAAATGGATTCTTCTTTTTTAAAAACTTCATAAATAAAATCTTCACTTGATGCAAGAGGATCAATAATTCCCATTATTTTATATTTTCTTGTTGACTCAATAACATCTATACAAGATCTTGCATGGCCACCCCCTCCAAGTAAAATAATTTCTTTCATATATTTGATACCACCCTACCAAGATCTTCTTTAGTAAGAGAAATTCCCGAAGGAAGACATACATAGTTCTTGATAATTCTATCTATATTTTCTATTTTATAAGAGCTAAATTCTAGAAAAGGTTTCTGTAGATGATTAGCTCTCCAAATTGGTCTGGCTTGTATTTGATTATCATTTAATCTCTTTATTATTTCACCAGCTCCTCTCTTAAATTTACTACTGTCAACCTTTAAAACAGAAAGCCAGTTATTACTATTAGAATAAGGAGGAGAATCAAGCATCGATAAACCGGCGATAAGATTTAACCTTTCCTTATAGAAATCATGTATTTCCTTCTTTCTGTAAACAGCTTCTTTAACATTTTCCATTTGCGCAAGACCCATGGCAGCTTGGATATTAGTTAATCTATAGTTATAGCCCACCTCATTATGTATAAAATTTAAAGGGTCATCTTTAGCTTGTTGAGATAAGTAAGAGGCCTTTTCTGCTATGTATTGAGAGTTTGTTAAAATTACACCACCACCGCCAGTTGTGAGTATTTTATTTCCATTGAAGGATATACAACCTATATCTCCAAGCGTTCCTGTATGGTTTTGTTTCTTTAAATTGTCTATATAAAAAGAACCTAGACTTTCGCTAGCATCTTCTAATATTTTGATATTCCTTTTCTTACATTCAATTATTAGCTCCTTTAAATTAACAGAATTGCCAAAAATATGAACAGGAAGAAGGGCTTTAACTCTCTTTCCAGTGTTTTTATTGAAAGAATAACCATCTCTTAATTCTGTTTCATTGATTAAAAATTCTAGAGTTTTTTCTATATTAATATTGCAGAAAGCATCTGAGTCCATAAAAACAGGTTCAGCGCCCATATAAATAATAGCGTTGATAGGGGCAATGAAAGTTAAACTTGGAACGATCACCTCGTCATTGGCTTCTACACCTAATAATCTTAAAGATAGATGCAGGGCAGAAGTTGCGTTAACACATGCTACTACATGCTTTGAACCTGTATAGTCCGCTATACTTTTTTCAAATAGAGGAACAAACTTTCCTGCACTGGAAACCCATCCTGTATCTAAACATTCCTTGATGTAAGTGTATTCATTGCCAAAAATATATGGCTCTGAAAGACCTATAACTTTAGACATTGTATTGATTTGGTTTATACAAAGAGTCTAGATCTACATTTTTTAGCCAGTCTATAGTTTCTAATAGACCTTTCTCCAGAGTAAAGATAGGCGACCAATCAGTTTCAGTAAGGATTCTCTTACTATCACAAACAAGACGATCAACTTCACTCTCTGCAGGTCTCACTCTGTTATTATCTATATTTATGCTAACTTCAACTTGCATGAGATTAGAAATAGTTTCTATTAATGCTTTAATAGAAATTTCAGAGTTAGTTCCTATGTTCATTACTTCACCGTATAAATCATCTAACTGAGCAATTGAAATAAAACCTCTACAAGTATCTTCAACATAAGTTAAATCTCTAGTGGGGGAAAGACTACCGATATTTATTTTTCCATCATTTTTAAGAATTTGAGAAATAATAGTTGGAATTATAGCTCTTGCAGACTGCCTTGGACCATATGTATTAAAAGGTCTTGCAATTTTAACCTTCAATCCAAAAGATTTAAAATAACTTGTAGCCAATTGATCTGCTGCAATCTTAGAAGCAGAATAAGGAGATTGACCCACTAAAGGATGATTTTCATCTATTGGTACATATTGTGCTGATCCATATGTTTCACTTGTAGAGGTTATTAATATTTGCTCTATATCCTCTGTCTTTGCCGACTCAAGAACATTAAAAGTTCCCTCAATATTTGTTCTAATATAGGCAAGAGGGGAAACGTATGAATAAGGTATGCCAATTAAAGCTGCCAAATGGAAAACAATATCACTCCCTTTTAGAGTTTTACTTACAGAGTCATAATCTCTAATGTCTCCTAGCACCACCTCTAAGTCTTCCTTAACATCAGAATTTTCTAACCAGCCCCAATTATTATTTGGATTATATCGATCAAAACATTTAACTTTATTGCCTGATCTAATCAACATCTCAACAAGATGAGAACCTATAAATCCACAACCACCAGTTACAACTATATTTTTATTCTTTAACACCATGCTCTCCATGTACCTTTATATAATCTTCATAAGAATATTCTTCTGAGATCCTTCCATCCTTAAGAAGATAAAGTTTATCGCAGTTCCTAAGAGTAGATAACCTGTGTGCAATGGCAATAATAGTTTTCTCTCCTTTAAAAGTTTGTATTTGCTTCACTATACTTTGCTCAGTCTCAGAGTCTAAAGATGAAGTAGCTTCATCAAGGATTAATATGTCTCTTTCATGAAATACAGCCCTAGCTATAGACACTCTTTGCCTTTGTCCTCCTGAAAATCTTATTCCTCTTTCTCCTAATCTTGTCTGAAGTCCGTCAGGAAGAGAATCAATAAATTCATTAAGATTGGAGCTCTCTAGTGCTTTATTTAGTCTAATTTCAGATTCTTTTGTCTCGGGAGTACCCAGCATTATATTTGCTTTTAGAGTGTCATCTATGAGAAAAATATCTTGAGGTATGTAAGCTATCAAGGATCTCCATGAGTTTAAACTAAGTTGGATATCAGAATCATTTAGTTCTACTCTGCCTTTTTGAGGCTTTAATAGGCCTAAAAGAATATCCACCAAAGTTGTTTTACCGGATCCAGATGGTCCAACAAGGCCAATGAACTCACCTTTCTTTATATCTAGATTTATTTCTTTCAGAGAAGTTAATTCTGAAGAAGGATATGAGTACGAAAGTTCTTTAATTTTAATGCTTTTAAATTCTTTATTTTTAAATACACTGTCACTTGAAGTTATCTTACTTCTAATTTCTCCAGCATCTTTAACATCTTCGTAAACTCTGTTTACAGCGTCCTTACCAAACTTAATTATATTAATAGAATTCAGTAACTGACTGGTAATGGGAACTAACCTGGCAGCACCAACAGCAAAAACACCCAAAACAACTAAGAGTTCATCTAAATTATTCCCAGTATTAACACCCATAAGAACTACTAGCACTACAAAGGTAACCATTAGTAACTCTAAAATACTTCTAGGAGTTATTGAGATCATCATTTGTTTTATTTCCATAGACGCCATTATTTCTATACCTTTATTAAAATAAGAAAGAAAATAACTCTCTTTACCCAAGATTTTAACTTCCTTTAAGCCAGAAACTCCTTCTGATACTCCTTTGATCATCATGTCTTGTCCCTCGTGAAACAATTTTCCATATCCTTCAACTTTCCTTAAAAAAAGAAGATTCCACAAGATGCCTAAAGATAAAAATAAACAGATTAAAACTAATAACGTTTTATAACTTACTAAAGCCAAAGTTATTATAACCGCAGAGAAGACAAAGAAATCACTCAACATTCTAAGCATTGCTTGTAACACATCTTTATATCTTCTCGCATATGACGATACTGCGGATATGTATTCTTTACTATTTCTTTGAATAAAAATTTCGTATTCTTGATTGATAAACCTATCCATTAACTTTTTTTGAAGTTTAAATTGTCTACCAACTGAGAAACGATAAATAATATAGTTGGATATAAGAGTAGCTATGACTTTAAAAATAAAAGCCACTACCAAGACTATTCCAGTAAGACTTATCATTTCTGACTTATCCATCAAACGAAGGTTCTCAAAAATATAACCATCTGGGAGTCTGGCAAAGAGATATTCGGGATTTACTATCATTGCTAAGTAGGCCCCAACCAGGCCTAAACCAACAAGATCTAAGGAGGAAGCAAGTATAAAAACAAAAACTATGAAAACAACTTTATTTATATCTTCTTCTAACAAGAACCTGACTTTCTTAAGATTATCTAAAATTTTCTTCATTATATATTTACATTAAATTGAATCTTAAGAAACAAAAAGGCTAGACTTTGTAGTAAGACCTGTACCATTTAACAAAATTAGTAACTCCCTCTCTATATAAAACAGATGGCTTGTAACCAGTTTCATTAAAAAGTTTAGTTAAATCAGCTAAAGAATCAGGAACATCTCCTGGCTGAAGAGGCATATATTCTTTTATAGCCTTTACTCCTAATTCCTCTTCTATTGCACCTATGTAATTCTCCAAAGGTACTTTGTCTCCATTTCCGATATTCATTACCCTAAATGGAGAGCTACTTGAAGAAGGGTCTGGGTTGTTCCCATCCCAATCAGGGTTAGGTTTAGCAGGGCTATCAGATGATAAAATTATTCCTTTAACTATGTCATCAATATAAGTGAAATCTCTTGAATGATTACCTTCGTTAAAGACCTGAATAGGTTTGCCTTCGAGTATATTCTTTGTAAATAGGAATAAAGCCATATCTGGCCTTCCCCAAGGACCATACACTGTAAAGAATCTCAATCCAGTTGTTGGCAAATTAAACAGATAGCTATATGAGTGTGCGAGCAATTCATTTGCCCTCTTAGTTGCTGCATATAACTGTATAGGGTGGTCACTTACTTCATCTTCTTTAAAAGGTAGTTTTGAATTTAGCCCATAAACACTACTCGTACTTGCATAGGTAAGATGATCCACTTCGTTATATCTACAAGCTTCTAGAATGTTTACGAAACCTATTATATTGCTATCGACATAAGATTGTGGGTCTTCTAAACTTTTTCTAACACCTGCTTGGGCAGCAAGATTTATCACCCTATCAAAACTATCTTGAAAGCATTCATTGACTGTGGATTGATTAGAAATGTCTCCTCTTACAAATTTAAAACTTAAATTAGACTCTGTGCTTAACTTCTTCAAATGCTCCAAGCGATCCTCTTTAAGAGACTGATCATAATAATCATTAACATTATCAATACCTACAACAGTGTCGCCTCTTAAAATCAAAGCTTTAGCTACATTAAAACCTATAAATCCGGCTACACCAGTTACTAAGACTTTCACTTTTTTTTATTAATTACTCTTACAAATTTTTTTTGTTCACTAATCATAGAGGATTTATTTGGTGCCCAGGGCCGGACTCGAACCGGCACGAAGTTTCCTTCGAGGGATTTTAAGTCCCTTGTGTCTACCAATTCCACCACCTGGGCTAAATTAATAACTATTCCTCAATTTTATTATCAACCACAGCTCTCCCAACTAAACTCTCCCAGTCCTTTTCAGGTCTTACTAATTTATTAGTTTCCCATGCCCCTTTCAAAACAGAAAGATTTATATTCCTTTCAGTGCCAAAATTAATAAGTGCTTGGATATCTTTTGGAAAACAACTACCCCCAAAACCTAACTTACCATCAGGTCCGGGTACTTGAGAATGCGAATTTCCTACTCTCCCATCTCTTAGAAAACCTTCCATAACATCTTGCCAATTAGCATTTACAGATTCAGAAAGTAGTTTCATCTCATTCAAGAAAGAAACTTTTGTAGCAAAAAAAGTATTGCAAACATACTTTATTAATTCAGCAGATTCATAATCCGTTTCAATTATTGAAACTGTGCTTCCAAACCTATCTCGGTATAAAGAGCTTATCTTTTTAACATTATCTTGATCTCCACCGAGTACAAATCGGGTTTGGCTTATAAAATCAAAATTAGCAGACCTTTCTGTAAGAAACTCAGGATTAAATACAAATCTAAGATTAGGAAACTTTTCTTGAAAATTTCTAGTTGTTCCAGGAGTAACAGTTGATCTAATTAGATATATATTATCAAAACTATTTGTTTTGTTAGCAATTTCATTGATCTCCTCTAAACACCCTTCAAGTATGTCTAAATTAATTGAGCCGTCTTTATTGGAAGGAGTAGGAACAGAAATAAAAATTATTTCTGATAATTTAACAATATCTTCAAGGGAATCATTAGATTTCAGTGGGTCTTTATCATAGATTCTTATTTCAGCATTGTAACCCACCCCCTGTGAAAAACCCTGAGCTACAGCAGAGCCTACAAAACCTCTTCCTACGATTCCTAATTTATACATACTCTCATAGCCTCAAAAAGTCGTAATTATAGTCACAAATATTATCAATAGTGTAAATATTTAGATAAATGGAGGCTGAGGTCGGAATCGAACCGGCGTAGACGGATTTGCAATCCGCTGCATAACCACTTTGCTACTCAGCCCTGAATGCCTATTCTATTCTGAATTCAAAAATAGACTAGAATAATTTCTAAATGGTGTAATTATTGAATTAAAGAAACTTCTTCCAAGTAACTAAATAACCATACAAAGAATACAATGATACAAGGGCAGCTAACCATAAAACCAATAACCCTAGACTTGAGAAATAAAAACCCATGCCTGGAGAGATAATAATTAGAGATACAGCAATAAATTGAATAGTAGTTTTACTTTTACCTGCTAAAGAGACTTCCATCTTATTGATACCTTCCTTTTCAACTACAAACTGTCTAACAGACGAAATAATAAGTTCTCTGAGAATAATTATCAGAACTGGTACAACAAAAATTAGAGAAGTATTTAGCTTTACTAGCCAGACCAGAACTATACATACAAGGAGTTTATCTGCTAATAGATCCAACAAAGCACCAAATGAGCTTTCTGTATTAGTCTTCCTGGCTATATAACCATCAATATAATCAGTTGTACCGGCTATTAGAAAGATTGCCAAGGCCAAGAAGTTATAAATTATTTGCTCAAAACTTGTTAAATAGAGTATTGGTAAGATCAATACGATCCTTGAGCAGGTTATGTAAGAAGCTAGTGTCATATAGTTTAATGAAGATGATTATAAATTAAATAAGCTGTCTTTTGGCCTATACCATTAACATTAAGTAAGTCTTGAATGCCTGCTCTTTCTATTTGATCTAAACTTCCAAAATATCTCAACAATAGTTTCTTTCTTTTTAAACCTACACCCTCTAAATCATCTAGTGATGACTTCATAGATAGCTTACTTTGATTCTTTTTTTGATTAGTAATTGAAAATCTATGCGTTTCATCTCTTATTTCTTGAATAAAAAGATGAGACAAAGAGCCTTTTATTACCTCTATCGTAGATCCATCTATTTTGTGAATAGAATCAAACTCAGCCTTCCTCCTTGCCCCTTTAGATATTGAAATTACATCTATATTTCTTACCGCCAGGTTATTTAAGATCTTGCTAACAGCATTTAAATGCGTCTTACCTCCATCAATAATAATAAGATTTGGTTTCTCGAGTCCAAGAGTTTGATTAGTAAATCTACGTTTTATAACTTCTTCCATAGAAGCTATATCATTTTTTGAATTCTCTGGGGCTATATTAAAAAGTCTATATTTATCCTTAAGCTTACCTTCTTTTGAATAAACAACGCACCCTCCTACTGCTCCCGATCCTGCATGATGACTTATATCGTATGATTCTATTAGGTTAATTTCTTCCTTAAGCCCTAATTGCTCCTTTAATGAATACAAAACAAGAGAAGTATCTTTTCTATTTTTAAAAGATTTTGTGCAAGCCATGATTGTATTTGATAATGATATTTCTAATAAACCTTTATCTTTCTTTCCTGGCTTTGTAGTAATCTTCACCTTCTTATCGTGAAACTTTGAGAGGGCCGCTTCAATAGTAGCTTTTTCTAAAATTGGCTCTTTAAGAATAATAATCTCTGGACAGTGGATAGAAGAAAGATAATGACTTTTAATAAAATTTTCTAAAAGAGACCCTTCTATATTTTCACTCTTTAGAACAAAATTCTCATGACCTGTTATCCAACCTTCATTAACATGTGTTATTCCTACTTTTGTTAAACCATTCAAAGAGCTGATTGATAATGCATCTCTTTCTTTTGTGTACCCAGTAATACTCTGATTTCTTTGGACATCTCTAAGAGAAGATATCTTATCTCTATATATAGCTGCTCTTTCGTAAAATTGATTCTTAGAATACAAGTCCATTGAAGAATAAAGTTCAGTTATTAAATCTTCTGATTTTCCTTCTAATAATTTTACAGCGCCTTCCACTTCATTGATGTAATCTTCTTTTGTAATATTCTGAGTACATGGCGCAGAACAGCGCCCTATCTGATATTGCATGCATGGACGAGCTCTATTTTTAAAAAAATTGTCTGTACAATTTCGTATTTTAAAAGTCTTCTGAATGAGACTTAAAGCATCTCTTACTGCGTAAGAATTAGGATATGGCCCAAAATATCTTTCTTTATCATTCTTTTTTCCTAAGTATGATTTAGCTGACGGAAAATCTTTTGAAGTGTCAATTTTAATCCAAGGGTATCCTTTATCATCCTTAAACTGGACATTAAATTTTGGTCTATTTTCCTTGATAAGATGTTGTTCTAACAACAAAGATTCTAGTTCATTTTTCGTTAAGGTTATTTCTAAATAACAAGCTTCTCGTCTTAAATTTTCTAATTTTTGAGATTTATTTTTTGAATCTCTGAAATAAGATGGAACTCTTTTCCTTAAATTCTTAGCTTTTCCTATATAAATAGGTAATTTTCTTGCACTCAGAAATTTATAAATCCCTGGTTCTTTAGGCAGACCTCGAAGGAAATCCGTTAACTCTTCCCCTGTGCTTGGTATCGATTGCATATGGATCAATGAAGATCTACTCTTCCGTAACTATCTCCTAATCTAACAATATCATCTTCGCCAAAGTAACTCCCAGTTTGCACTTCAATAATCTGTAAAGGCCTACCTGATTGGTTTTCTAATCTATGAGACAGGTTTTTCTCAATGACAATAGAATCTCCTGTTTGCAATGTAAACCTATCGTTTTCTTTTGTTACTCTTGCAGTGCCATCAATTACATACCAAGTTTCACTTCTGTATTTATGTTTTTGTAAAGAAAGCTTTTCGCCAGGTAACACATGAAGAAGTTTTACTTTGGAATCTTCCATTTCCAAAAGAATTTCATAAAAACCCCAAGGCTTTTCTGCCCTATCATAAGAACCTTCAGAATAAAGAGTCATGGAACTACTCGGATCTTTTTGTAATGCACCAAGAGCACTCCAGGACCCTAAGTCCGACCAACCTGCTCTAAGTTCGATCATAAAAGATGATTTACTTTTTTCAACGAATGCTTTATCGAATGACTGCTTTCTTAACTTATTAAATAACTCACTATTTGGGTAAAAGAAATTTGATTTAGCAGTTCCTTCTTTTACTACTTTTGAGATTTCCCTTAAAGCCTGACTATTAATTCTAATTAAATTATCTAGATACCATAAGCCATTAAAAATAAATATACCTGCGTTCCAGTAAACATTGGGATTCTTTATTAGTTTCTTAGATTTCTCTAAATCAGGCTTTTCTATAAAATTTCGTACAGATTTAATTGAAGTACCCTGCGAATTAGTTGATATGTAGCCGAAGTCTTTAGAGGGATGTTGAGGAGTTATGCCCATTAAAATTAAACCCTTCCTATCTAGATTATTCCTTGCAAGTAGACAGCAATCGTGAAAATTCTTGTTAATAGAAATATAATGATCAGAAGGCGTAACTATAAAATTTTCTGATTTATCTTTTTCTAAGGCTAGAATTATTGCCATCGTTATTGCTGGAAAAGTATTCTTAGCTTCGGGTTCAAGAATTATTCTCTCGGCTTCTATTCCAGTCCTTAATAAAGACTCATTGACGTGTTCAAGATATCTTTCAGATGTAACTATTATAGGTTTTTTAAAAAGCTGTCCTTTATTAAATCTCTGTAAAGTAAGGTCAAATAGGGAGAATTCTTCAAAAATTGGAATGAATTGCTTGGGTCTATCTTCAGTTGAGAGAGGCCACAACCTGCTACCAACGCCTCCGGCTAGTAATATGGGCCTTAATTTCTTCATAATTGATAAATTATAGGTTATTAAGAAAAAAACTTAAGAAAGAAATTCTTTATGAAAATATTTACTCATAAAATTTTTTTCTTCATTAGACCTTATGGTTAGCTTCTTCCCAAGCTGTACTCCCCATTGATCAAAAGGATTTATGTCATAAATCCTACTCTCTACGAAAACTTTATGCTCATAAGTAGCTAGTAGGTAGCCTAAGCTTTTAGGTTTTAGATCATTAAGTTGTAATAGTGAAGCTGGGTTATTTCCTTCCACTAACTTGTAATTTAACTCTTCTTTATCATCCCCAATACTAAGTGCTGTTATTTGACCAAGGAGCATTTCGTAAGAATCTGATACGCCTTTTTTTTCTTTAACCCCTATAAAATCACATGCAGAACTTTCTGTCCCTTGAAGTAGCCATTGAAATACAGAATGTTGAGCATCAGGGCCATAACCACCCCAAATTAGGGGGCAAGTATGAAATTCTGTTTTATTATCGTCAGCATTATGTGTTTTACCATTACTTTCCATTCCCATTTGTGCAAGGTACTTAGTTAGCGATCTAATTTTAAAGTCGTAAGAAAAAATACCTAGATTATTAATACTCA